>LFCJ01000031.1_pt1 | contig 70690 bp, 78 predicted proteins | sample 643141 | NCBI WGS metagenome assembly LFCJ01 (sample SAMN03766243, study PRJNA286221) | soda lake metagenome | biome: soda lake; feature: Kulunda steppe; material: water; isolation source: sample B1-Br-g2 brine of Lake Bitter-1 | place: Russia: Kulunda steppe | collected 2010-07
ATGAAGAATTTACCCTAAAAAACGTCCGAGATGCACCTAACACAGATAGAACAAAAGAAAATACAATCATTGAATTTAGTGAAGATAAAAGTTCTCGACTAATTCTCTCAGATACTCTGAAAGGCTATGGACCTTATTTTAGAAACAGCATAGCAGAAAATCTTGATAAAATTGACCAAAATATTGATAGAGCCCTTCTTTCAGGGTTTCACAATGTAGAAGGTAACAAAGAAGCTAAAATAGAGAAGGCAAGACAACAAATATCTCAAATAAACTCTAGAAAGCACTTAGAATTAGTAGATTGTAAAGAAAACGTATTCGAACTTATACTAGAAACACTTGGAACTGAAATAGATAGTTTAGGTCTTGATGAGACTGAAACTCGTAAAGTAGCAGAAATACTTGATATAGATATCTCTTTACAGCTTCACATCGGAGAGGCTTTTGAGATAAGCCAAAAATTAATGGAAAGCTACGACATTGAGAGAGTTCACCTTCATACTTACAGATACCACTTACTAGTTGCTGATGGAACTTATCCTGTAAGTTTGAGAGATTTGAGAGATGCAATGGTTTTTGGAGAAGTTTGTGCCATTCTATGTGCTGATAACGGGCGTTTACCAGAACTTAATGACTTCGAAGGCCTAGATTTTGAAAGAATGCACGTAAGAGATTTAGAAGAAATGCAAGAGTTCTCTAATTTCTTTGAGCTTGATGATTTTGTAGAGGACGGTTTTGCAGAGGTTTCAGGCTATAAAGTCGCAGCTATCCCTACATTAATCCATGAAGAACCTGAGAGGCTCGTAGGCATGGGCGACATAATCAGTTCAGGAGCCTATGTATATGAGATCAGCAAAGAGATCTGACATCTGCCTCAACTTTTTCCAGTATTTTTTTCAGCGCCTCTTCTGTATCTGCTTCACAACGAACACTCATTTTTTCCTCAGTGTTTGAAGGCCTAATCAACGCCCATCCATCCTTAAAATTTATTTTGACGCCATCTTTAGTAGATAAATCATAATCTGCGTATTTTTCAGATATTTTTTGTATTACTACCTCTTTTTTCCCATGAGGACAGTCAATACGGAGTTCAGGCGAAACAGGATAATCTGGATAATTTTTCAGCTTATTTATGCCGCCGTCCTCTACTATTTGACACATTAGACAGGCTGCTAACAAGCCATCATCCCACGGGAATCCAAGGAAAGGGAAGTAGTAATGTCCTGAAAGCTCTCCTGCGAATACTATTTCTTCATCAGCATGAATCATTTCTGCAATAAATGTGTGGCCTACCCGAGACTCAACTGCTTTTCCTCCTGATCGCTCTACTATTTCTTTTACAAGTTTTGAAGCGCGAAGGTCATGCACAACTTTGCCTTGTTTATCTTCTAACGCCTCTTCAGCAAAAAGGGCAAGTACTTTGTCTTCTGAAATATATTCTCCTTCTACAATAAATCCTGCTCGGTCCCCATCACCGTCAAAAATTATCCCCATATCCTCATCAGACATTTTTTCTTTCAAAGCATTCTGAGCTTCTTTTTCATGAGGCGCTGGAAGATGATTCGGGAAGTTGCCGTCAACCTCCATATTCACATTCTTTAGACTGCATCCTATAGCTTCAAGAAGTCTGGGCGCTGTTTTAGCAGCAACTCCATTACCATAATTTACTGCAACCTCTAGATCGACATCAAATAATTCTGAAATTCCTTCAATATAGCTTTTCTCTACTTCAACTTCGGTGAGACTCCCTTCTTCTTCTGAAAAATTTTCTGAGTCATATATTTCTTCTATTTCAGCCATTCCTCCCTCTCTAGACATCGCTAATCCATCAGTTTTTGTAAATTTGAACCCTGTATATTCAGAAGGATTGTGTGATGCCGTAACAACGACTGCGTGATTTAATTCTCTTTCAGCCATTCCGTAATAAACTACTGGCGTTGGAAGTGTGCCCACATCCAGTATATGAGCTCCAGTTGATTTTAGACCTCTAATAAACGCAGAAGTTACTTCTTCAGCATGTGTTCTCCCATCCCTACCAACCATTACTTTTTCAGGACCTGTGTATGTACCGTAAGCTTTACCTATTTTTTCTGCTTCTTTTTCGGATATTTGATCTTGAAACTTACCTCTAAGGTCGTATGCATGAAAGAAAGACGCCATATTACAATGTATTACGTCCAGCGTTTTTAGATGTAACGTACTAGAAAGGAGAAACTTCGTTGAATTTCATCTTCAGTTTTTCTCCTATGCCTCTTCTTGGAGGTTGTTGTCCTTTAACCCTATAAGCAACATCTTCAATTCTTTTTGAGACCTTTGAATCAGGCCTATAAGTCATAACTGGCTCTCTAAGAGCAATACCTTCTCTTACATGCGTGTGATCGGGCACTTTTCCAACTATAGGTGCTTCAACTAAATCATGTATATCTTCAAGATCTACTTCACAATTCTCATTCCTGACACTATTCAAAACTAGACCAATTACTTCCCTATCAAGTTGTTCAGCTAGCTTTTTGGCCCCAAGACAGTTGGTTAAAGATGGTAATTCTGGCTGTGATACTAACAATACTTCATCTGAAGCTTCTATACTGGCCTGTACTTCATCCCCAATCCCAGCTGCAGCATCTATAAATACAAAATCTTTATCTCCAAGAAAATCAACTAACGCATGCTTCAAGTTTTCTGCATCAGCCTGAAAATCTAGTATACTTGCTGGCAGGACTGATACACCCTCACTATGTTTTGATACTGCTTGAGTTATGTACGCCTCTCCTCTCAACACATCATTAAGAGATACATCTTGAAATCCAAGTCCAAAGTGTTGAGCCACATTAGCACCTGAAAAATTTCCGTCTATTATCAGAACTTCATGACCATGCTGGGCTAGAGCAGTGCCTAAATTTACAGTCATAGTAGTTTTGCCAACACCGCCTTTACCAGATACGACAGATATGACTCTAGTCATTAACTTAGAATTCGTTTACCCACAATAAAAAGGTTCTACCTAAGCTTGCCAAATAACTTTCCTAAAAACCCTTCCTCTTGTAGCCTAGGCTCATATTCTAGACCATGAACATCTGCAGCAATCTTCTTGAAACGTTCTGAGACATGGTGATCCGGGTCATGATGAATTATAGGTTTCTTTGCTGCTAGCGCCTCATCAACTTTTTGATGATCAGGCACATGCATAAGAATTTCGTAGCCAATCATAGACTCTACCTCTTCCTGATTCAGCTCCGCATCATTGTCACGCACCTTATTCAGCACGACACCAGTTATATCAGTTCCTGCTTCTTCTGCAATATTCACAGTCTTCAATGCATCAGTAACCGCAGGCAGATTCGGATTTGTAACTATTAGTACCTCATCTGAGGCTTCAATAGCATTCACCGACTCATTCCCTAAGCCTGCAGCCGAATCAATTAATACAAAATCTGGTTCTCCCACTGCATCTAGTAAAACATCACTAAGGTTTTCAGGGCTTGTATCTTTCAAATCTTCCACAGAAAGTCCTGCAGGCACTACTCTTAAACCAGAGTCATGAATGTACATCGCCTCTGTTATGTGTGCATCTCCTTTTAGCACATCATGTAAGGTCTTTGGGTACAGCGGTATTCCTATGTGGAATCCTAGATTTGGATTCGTCAGATTTGCGTCTAATACTACTGTATCTGCTCCGAAGTGCGTTAGTGCTGCTCCGAGGTTTGACGTCACTGTAGTTTTTCCTACTCCTCCTTTACCACTGCTTACACAGATGAGCCTGGTCATCGTAAACAAAAATTAGACTAGCAGTATTTAAATTACCACGTGATGAGAAACTCCAGACCTCTGACTTTAGATTAAAATAAGTTTTAACCCTATTTCATCTACATGACCCAAGAGTTCACGGAAAGACTCAAAGATATTGAAACAAAATGGCAGAAAGAGTGGGAGCAAAAAGGCCTCCATAACTCAGAGATGGATAAAGATCAAAAGAAATACTATGTCTTAGACATGTTCCCTTATCCATCTGGCAGAATGCACATGGGTCACGGAAGAGCTTTTTCATTAGGAGATGCATATTCTCGGTTCAAATCAATGCAGGGCTTCAACGTAATGCATCCTATGGGTTGGGATGCTTTCGGAATGCCTGCGGAAAATGCAGCAATAGACCGAGACGTAAATCCTGGTGAATGGACACACGACTGCATCAACTCAATGAAAAAAGAGTTCAAAAGACTCGGTTTTTCGCTTGACTGGAGCCGAGAAGTAACAACCTGTGAGCCCGAATACTACAAATGGGATCAGTGGATATTCCAGAAAATGCTTGAAGAAGGACTTGCTTACAGAGATCAGGCCGAAGTCAACTGGTGCCCTCAATGCGAGACAGTTCTTGCAGACGAACAAGTAGAAAACGGGCTTTGTTGGAGATGTGACAGCATCGTAGAAAATAGAGACATGAAGCAATGGAAGCTCGGTATAACAAATTATGCAGACGAACTACTTGAAGATCTTACCCAGTTAGAGGGCTGGCCTGATAAGGTAAGAAAAATGCAGCATGACTGGATTGGAAAAAGTAAAGGAGCAAAAATTAACTTCTCAGTAAAAGAAAGCGACAAAAAAATCGAGGTGTTTACCACCAGACCCGATACAATTTTCGGCGCCACATTCATGGCTCTCGCCCCAGAACATAGTCTAGCTGGTGAAATAGCCGAAGAAAATGAAGAAGTAGCAAGATACATTGAAGAGGCTAAAAAGCGAGATTCAGAGGCCCGGGAGGAGAAATCCAAGTCAGGAGTATTTACAGGTTTTTATGCAGAAAACCCTGTTAGCGGTGAGGAAATACCTATCTACGTTGCCGAATTTATTTTGATGGACTACGGTACTGGCGCAATAATGGCTGTTCCTGCACACGATGAACGCGACTTTGAGTTTGCCCAAGAACACGGGATTGAAATTAGAAAAGTAGTTGAACCTAGAAATGATCATGACTTCAGTAAGGAGGCGTACGATGGTGATGGAGACCATGTTAACTCTGAGTTCTTGAATGGTCTTGGAAAAGAAGATGCTATAGAAGAAATAGTAGACGTGCTTAAAAGCAAAGGATTAGGAGAAGAAGATGTTAATTACAAACTCCGTGACTGGCTGATTTCTAGACAACGTTATTGGGGAACACCCATACCTGTAGTTTATTGTGACAAATGTGGAACAGTGCCTGTTCCTGAAGAAGATTTGCCTGTGGAGCTTCCTGAAGATGTAGAGTTCACTGGCCAAGGCAATCCTATTAAGACTTCAAATCACTTCATAGAGACCGAGTGTCCTGAGTGTGGCGAAGACGCTAGAAGAGAGACCGATACAATGGATACATTCATTAATTCTTCTTGGTACTTCCTACGTTACTGTTCGCCAAATTTTGAGGATGCTCCTTTTGATGAAGATGAGGCCAATTATTGGATGAATGTTGATCAATATGTAGGCGGGGTAGAGCACGCAGTAATGCACTTGCTTTATGCACGGTTCTTTAACAAGTTTCTTAGAGATAAAGGCATGATAGAAAACGATGAACCATTCGAAAAACTATTAACACAAGGAATGGTGAATCATCCTGCATACAGTTGTCCTGAACATGGATGGATATATCCTGAACAAGTAGAAGATGGAGATATATGCAGCAAGTGTGGTCAAGAAGTTGAAGTAGAGGTCATGAAGATGTCAAAGTCTAAGAACAATGTCGTGAGACCTTCAGAACTGGTAGAGAATTATGGCGCAGATACTGCCAGAACATTTATTTTACGAGCTTCACACCCTGAAAAGGAGCTTGACTGGTCACAAGATGGCGTTGAGTCATCCAGAGAAATGCTTGAAAGAATCAATAGACTTGTCATAGAAAATGAAGGCTTGATTACAGATGAAGAACCTAATCTTTCGGAACTAGGCCTCGAAGATAGAATTGTCTCAAGCAGAATTCAGAGAACTAAGGAGAAAATAACTGAAAGCTGCGAGAACTATGAATTCAATATTGCGATTGGAGAACTTGATAAGTTGCTGACAAAACTGTACTGGTACTTGCAAAGAGATCCTAAACCAGAAGTGTTTAGTGAAGGCGTAAGAGCTGTTGTGAAGCTTTTAGGTCCTTTTGCCCCGCATCTTTCTGATGAGTTATGGAACAACGAACTTAAGAACAATGAGTTCATCTTTGAGTCCGAATGGCCTAAACCTGATCCAGAACTATTAGACAGTGAGGCTGAAGACATCGATAAATACTTTGATAGGGTGGCAAGCGACGTAAGAGACATAAAAAATATGATCTCCAGCGAACCAGATCAAATTAAGATAATTCAGGCCTCAGACTGGAAATATGAGGCTTTTGAAAAGATAAAAGAAAACTTAGAGCTCCAAGACGTTGGAAAGATAATGGGTGAAATTCTCGACGATAACCTGAAGACTCACGCACAAGAAATTAACCAGCTAGTAATTAAGGCCGTTGAAAACCCTGGGAAATTCCAAAACCAGTACATGAGCCAAGAAACCGAATCTAAAGCATTGGAAGAGAACTTAGAGCGATGGAGAGAAGAATTTAACGTAGAAGTAAGGATAAGTTCTGAGGAAAAGTCCGAGGAAGAAAAATCCTCCCGTGCTGAATCTGGAAGGCCTGCGATTGTATTGAAATGATTAGAGAATACGTCTGTACGCTATAGCATTATAATGCTGTTCTAGCGAGGATTTGCTGAGGCTGTAGAGATGAAGTAGTCGACATCTTATTCAGAAAAGATGATATCAACTATTTTTGCTAGCACAGAAATTATATCTCCTATATATCTTGATCTCAAAATTAGTGGCTAAACGCGTCTAGAATACTTGACATTATCATGCTTATGGCGGAGCTCATGAAAAGACCGTCATTTAAACGAGGAAACCTATGAGATAATCCTGAGTGTTTTGAAGACGTAATCTATGTCCGAGGTTTTATAGACGATAATTTTTCTGATAATGTGCAAAACTTTATTGAAGCCAAAAACTCTGATGTTCGCAAAGCTTTACTACTTAACACGTCTATAAGCGAGTTATTAACTTAATATCGCTTTAGGCTTTCTTTTAAGTCTTCATCAAGATGTTTATCGACTTCTATCTCTATATCCATCTCTTTTAACGCCTTTCTCTGTGCTCTGACTAGTTGTTCTGTCTTCTGGAGTCTTTGATTCATCAATGCCATCACTACCCAAATCTGACCCACTGTAGGATTCTCAGAATCCATATAGGAGGATTCATACTGTTCAGCATCGAGTAAAAGGCTTTCCAATGATTCGCGCGGCTTTTTAGGCAGAGAATCTTTCCAAGTCATACCGAATGTAGAGAGTTAAAGCCTTATAACTCTCATCGCCGTTGAGTAATCCATGGAAAAAGGCGACATGGTGAAAATCGAGTACGTCGGAAAAACAAACGGCGAAGTATTTGATCTAAACTCCGAGGAAAAAGCAGAAGAAGAAAATTTAGAAACAGAAAAAGTAGAATTTAATCCTCTACCCGTTTTGCTTGGAGAAAACTATGTAATTGAAGGTCTAGAAGAATCTCTGCTAGACATGGAGGTCGGAGAGGAAAAAGAGTTGGAAATATCTGCCGAAAAGGCTTACGGCGAAAGAGACAGCGATAAGGTGCAAACATTTCCGGAAAAAGCCTTCAAAGATCAAGGTGTGCAAGTCAGACCTGGGGAAGACATAATGGTAGGTCATCAAAGAGGCCGTGTAGTCTCAAAAGGTTCAGGCAGAGTTAGAGTCGACTTCAATCACCCGCTTTCTGGAAAAGATTTAGAATACTGGGTAAAGATTGTTGAAAAAGTAGATGACGATAAAGAAATAGCCCAAAGCATACTTAATAACCGTTTAGGTCACGGAGAACTAGAATTCGACGAAGATGCTGTGACAGTAGTACATAAACACGAACATGACGAACACTCACACACTTTAAGCGAGGAATTCAAAGAACGGCTTTCGGAAGAAATTCTGGAATATACAGCATTTGAAGATGTTGAATTCGACGAATAAGGCCTCAAAAGCCTTTTAATCTTTATTTTAACAATTAATTCCATGACTGGAGCAGTATTTCTTGAAGGCGATAAAATTGACTTGAGAACCATGGAAGTTGAAGATGCCGAAGCATTCACCGAAATAGTTAATCATCCAGAGGTCAGAAAATTCTTAGCGATTAGGAAGCCAATGAACAAACAGGATGAAGAAGAATTTATAGAGAACTTAAGCGATGATAACATCCATCTTTCAATTTATGCAGAAGACGAGCTGATTGGGAATATTGTCTTAAAAGAAAAAGAAAAAGATGTCGGAGAAATAGGCCTAATGATTCATCCAGACGCCCATGGAAATGGTTACGGCACTGAAGCTTCAAAGCTACTTATCAACCATGGATTTAAACAGTTGAGATATAATAAAATCTATGCAAGAGTTCTCTCAAACAATGAAAAGTCAAAATCTGTGTGGGAAAAGCTAGGTTTCCAAGAAGAAGGATGCTTACGAGAACACATATTTATTGATGGAACTTTCGAGAACGCTCATATATACGGTATTTTAGAGGACGAATGGCATGGCTGAATTTATTCTGCCCCCTAAATTGAAAAAAGGCGATAAAATAGCAGTAATAGGTACAGGTAACGGACCTTCTAAAGAAATTTTTCCAGAAGTGTATAATTTAGGCCTTGAGAGACTTAGAGAAGTTTTCGGATTGATACCCATAGAGTATCCTACCTCACAGGAAAACCCTGAATACCTTACAAATCATCCTAAACAGAGAGCAGAAGAGCTAATGCAAGCCTTCAAAGACGACGATATTAAAGGAGTGATAGCTGCTATTGGAGGTACTGGCGAACAAATCAGAATCCTGAAACACTTAGATCCTGAGGTCTTGAAAAATAACCCTACTCGATTCTATGGTTATAGCGATAATACTTCTCTAAACCTTTATCTCTGGAAGCACGGCATAATCAGCTTTCAAGGGCCAATGGTTATGACTGAGCTAGCCATGCAGGGAAAAATGCATGATTACACAGTAGAACATGTAGGGAAGGCATTTTTTGATAATAGTATTGGTGAAGTAGAGGCGTCAAAACAATTTACTGATGAAAATCTGGAGTGGGCTGAACCCGAAAATCTGGAGAAACACCGTGAAATGGAAGAAAATCCGGGATGGGAATGGCACAACTTCTCTGAGCCTATTTCAGGGAGAACTTGGGGAGGTTGCTTAGAAATAGTCTCAATTAACATGTCAGCCGGGAGAATACCTGAAAAGCAAGAGCTTGAAGGAAAAATACTCCTGCTTGAGACCTCAGAAGAATTACCTGATAAAATACAAATCGAGGATTTTATGCTAGGCCTTGGAGAACGAGGAGTTCTTGAAGTATTAAAGGGAATAGTTGCCGGCAGAGCTAAAGCCCGAAGCCATCTTGAAGAACCAGAACCTGAAAAGCGAGAAGAATATCGAGAAAATCAGAAAGAAGCAATCAAGAAGTGGATGGACGTTTATGCTCCTGATACTCCTATCTTATTCAACTTTGACTTCGGGCATACAGATCCTATAATACCAGCACCCATAGGAGGAAGAGTTGAGTTAAGACCTGAAACCGAACAAGTCATTTTTAGATGATTAAGTTGAACTGCTGCTGGTTTTGGTAGCGCTTCAGACCATTTTTAAATAGTTTGAGGACTACTTAATGAATAATAGAACGGGGTTCAAATATGGAAGATCAAATTGAAAAGGCTAGGAACGGTTCAGGCGTACCGCCGCAGAGAAACGATAAAAGCCATGAAATCGACGATGAGCTGGAAAGTCTTATAGAACAGCGCAAAGCCGAGATAAAAGTTATTGGTGCCGGAGGAGCAGGAAACAATACTATTTCCAGACTAGTAGATGTTGGTATCGAAGGATGTGAAACAGTAGCTATGAACACTGATGCTCAAGATCTTCTCTACGCAAACGCCGATAAGAAAGTATTAATTGGTAAAGAGCTAACACAGGGTCTTGGAGCTGGAGCAGACCCAAAAGTAGGAGAGGAGTCTGCTAAAGAATCCCAACAAAAAGTAAAAGAGACCGTAAAAGGCGCAGACATGGTGTTCGTGACGTGCGGACTTGGAGGAGGTACAGGAACAGGATCCCTGCCTGTAATCGCTGAACAAGCTAAAAAAGAAGGCGCACTAACAGTAGGTATTGTCACATTACCATTTGAAATGGAAGGGCAATCAAGACAAAAAAATGCAGAGTATGGATTAGAACGCTTAGAAGACATTGTAGACACATTAATCGTAATTCCAAACGATAAATTGCTCCAGATCGTTCCAGACGTATCACTAAATACTGCATTCAAGATCGCGGATGAAATACTAGTAAACGCGGTTAAAGGTGTAACCGAACTGGTAACAAAACCTGGCCTCGTTAACTTAGACTTTGCAGACATCAGAGCCGTCATGGGAGAAGGAGGAATAGCGATGATAGGAATGGGTCAAAGTGACACAGACTCTCGAGCAAGCGAAGCAGTTACAAAGGCATTATCTAACCCGCTACTTGATGTTGAAATCGATGGCGGGAAGGGAGCATTGGTCAACGTTACAGGAGGCACATCTCTGTCTCTGAACGAAGCCCAGGAAGTTGTAAACACTGTAAGTGATAAACTAAGCGATCACGCCAAAATAATTTGGGGAGCACAAGTCCGGGAAGACATGGACAGCACCCTCCAAACCATGATAATCGTAACAGGTGTCGAGAGCCCTCAAATCTACGGCCCTGACAAAACAATGAGTGACGAATACGAAGAAGAAATAGAAAGAGAGTTAGGCGTTGAGTTCATCTAAATTATAGGTAGACTCGAGAGGGATTGTCCTTTCTTTGAAAAGGCAATCCACTCACTCTTTACATATTACTCCAAATTTTTCTATATTACGGCTTTCATAATGACTTTAATCAGTATTCTAGATCTTAGCCATAGATAATCTCCAAAAGCCATCTTTACCAGCCTGTTTTGATAACACAAGACTTCAAATAATACCTTTCCTAATCCTTAATTATGGATAACGTAATCTGGATAATAATTGCTGCAGCAGTAATCATAGCGCTTGCAGGCATTCTATTATTCATAGGTGCAGACAGTTTAACAGACATACAATCTGACGCAGACGACATAAGCGGACAAGACAGACCCGACGACTGGGAGAGTTATGCTAATATACCCGACTTCAGGCTGGGAGACTCCTATTTTCTTGATAATGTAAGATTAGCTACCTCCGAAATAAGCCACGGATAGGTTTATACATGAGTCATGACATAACGATTAATACATGGACAAAGTACTGTGGATTGTTATTGCAGCAGCAGTCGCTATTGCATTAGCAGGAGTAGTAATGTTTATTGCAGTAGGCGGTGATTCTTCTGTCTCAGAGATGATAGGCGAAGCAGACGACACAAGAGACAGCCAGACATGCTCATTTATAGAAGACGAGGTAGATGCAGGCCGGATGAGTTGCGATAATCCAGATGTAGAAGATTGCGATATTGATGCCTGTAGTTAACAGGGTTTTTAAATGTTCCATGAGTTGTTTTTCTTAGCTCGTTAACACCACTCCAAAAAAAGATTGGTGTAACACACCAGAGTGGAAGAGCGACTTTCAACTAGTCGTTCTTCTAAGCTCCAAAGCAACAAGGTATAAACGCTATGAATTCAGAAGACCTGAAAAATAAGGCCTTAACCGGAAAAAGAACCGTAAAGCGAAAGCTCAGAGAATATCTCAGAGTGCTTAAAATCGCCGAAAAGCCAAACAGAGAAGAATACGAAATGGCCACAAAAATAACAGGAGCCGGTATTATAATCATAGGCTTAATCGGATTCATATTTTACCTGTCAGCAAACCTACTACCAAGAGTCCTTTAGATCAAAAATGATACTCACCGTAAGAACAACACGTGGAAGAGAGAAAACAGTAGTAAACTCAATGAGAAGCAAGGTTAAATCCCGCAATCTGGATATAAGAGCAGTACTAGCTCCAGATGACTTAAAAGGATACATCTTTGTCGAAGGCAATAAACAAGACGTTAAAGACATAGTCTCAGATCTCAGAAACGCCCGGGGAGTAATTGATCAAGAAATAGGCCTAGATCAAATTGAAAAGTATCTAAGCGAAGAACAAGAAGAAATAAAGATTGAAGAAGGCGATGAAGTGGAAGTAGTAGGCGGACCTTTCAAAGGAGAAGACGCAAAAATCAAGAGAGTAGACGATACAAACCGAGAAGTGACCATAGAGCTGCTTGATGCAGCCGTTCCAATCCCTACAACCGTGGACGCAGATATGGTAAGGAAAAAGGCCTGAAAAGGCGTAAAACAGTATTAAGGTGAAAAATTAACAATGGGAGACAAGACTACCATCAATACCCTGGTAGAAGGAGGATCAGCAAGTGCTGGGCCTCCGCTAGGACCCGAACTAGGACCTTTGCCTGCTGACGTAGGCGAAGTAGTTCAATCTATAAACGATAAAACCTCAGATTTCGAAGGAATGGAAGTACCTGTCGATGTAACAGTCGATGAAGAAACCGGTGAATTTGAAATAGAAGTTGGAAAGCCGCCTACAGCAGCGCTTATCAAGGATCTGCTAGGTATTGAGTCCGGCTCTGGAGAACCTAACTTGAACAAGGTCGCAGACATGGAGTTCTCACAGGCATGTAAAGTTGCACGCATGAAGTCAACTGACTTGCTTGGGATGGACTTGAGAGGCTGTGTGAAAGAAGTCATAGGAACAGCCCAGTCAATGGGAATCACTGTCGATGGTAATGAAGCACTTGAAGTGCAGAATGCTATCGATGATGGTGAGTACGATGAACAACTTGAACAGGAGGATGACATCAAATGAATTTCAGCGAAGCAATAGAAGAAGCAGTTGAAAGTTCAGAAGACAGGAACTTTACAGAGAGCATCGACTTAATTATCAATTTCAAAGACTTGGACTTAAGCGATCCTAATAACAGATTCAACGAAGATTTGAAATTGCCTTATCAGGCAGATGACAACATTAAGGTAGCTGTAATCGGAGAATCTATTATTAACAACGCCGATAATGCAGACAGAATCATTGACAAAAATGAACTCGAAGACATGTTTGACAATCCTGACGAAGCTAAGGAACTGGCAGAAGAGTATTCATTCCTTATTGCAGAAGCTCCTCTGATGCCTAAGATAGGTCAGCAACTTGGACAAGTATTTGGTCCGAGAAACATGATGCCTGATCCAATGCCTCCAGGAAGCGATCCAAGCGACAAAATTGAAGACCTTAGAAACACAGTTACACTAAGACTAAGAGAGGATCCATTGCTACAGGTTAAAGTAGGTAATGAAGAACAGGAAGAAGGCGAAGTATCCAGCAACGCTGAATCAGTCTACAACTTTATTTTAGATAGATTGCCTCAAGGAAACAACAATGTCAAATCAGTCTTATTGAAGACTACAATGGGCAGTCCAGCAGAGGTGGATCAGTAATGGTTCAGCCAAAGCCAAAGAACATGACCCGTAGTCAGAAAGAGACAAAGGTCAAAGAATTCAAAGAGAAAATTGAAGAAAATCCTGTTGTAGGTATTCTTGACATGAACAGTCTTCCTTCTAGGCAACTGCAACAAATCAAGAAAGAGATGAAGGAGTTCGCAGACATCAAGATGAGTAGAAAGACCTTGATGCAGCTATCAATAGACAAAGCTGAGAAAGATGGAGTAGAAGAACTACAAAACAACAGCGCAGTACAACCAGCGTTCATCTTTTCTGAAAAAGATCCTTTCCAGCTATACTCATTAATCAAGAAGAACAAGACCAGTGCAGCAGCACAGGGAGGAGAAATCGCACCTTCCGATATTGAAGTACCTGAAGGCGATACAGGGATAGGTCCTGGACCAATGCTTGGAAAACTTCAACAGACTGGAGCCCAGGTACAGGTAGACGATGGAACTATTCACGTTCAGAAAGGATCTGTAATGGTTGAAAAAGGAGATACCATCACGAGAGACGATGCTGAAATACTCAATCAATTAGGTCTAGAACCTCTTGAAATAGGTCTAGATCTCGATATCGCCTATAATGATGGAGAAATCTTCACAGCTGAACAGCTAGACATAGATGAAGAAGAATATCGTGAAGACGTGGAATCTGCAGCTAGCATGGCTTTCAATCTTGCAGTCAATGCAGGAGTTATCAACAAATCAACTGCTCCAGCCATCATTGGTGATGCAGTAAGTAAAGCACGTAACCTCTCTATCAGCGAAGGAATTCCTACAGATGACACAATTGAGGAGATTCTTGCTTATGCATCATCTAATGCACAAGGTGTAGGCTCACAAGTTGATTTAGAAAGCGTAAATCTCGAGACATCTGATGACTCTGAAGAAACAGAAGAATCAGAAGAGAAAGATGAGGAATAACTCAGGCCTTCTTTAAGGCCTTTCCTATCTTTTTCTTTTCTTCCGACATTATATTTGCTATTTCTTCCCTATCTTCTCTAATTAAAGCCAGATTAAGGCGTTTTTCTCGATGGTAGAGCTGACTTACCTCTTTAGCATTTATTTCTTGATTATCTAACGTTATTTTACCATCATGCACGCTTCCTTCTTCATCCACTAAAGCGTTGAGGTCTTGATCATAGTTCATCTGAGATAGGATTTGATGCAAGTATTTTGGGTAACGTAGCTCGTAAACCTTTCTATTGTATATTCTATAAGGCACCTCGCCTATCAGGCCTAAAAGATTTGCAAATCTTTCCACCAATCCTCTATCAGAAGCCTGATATACAGGAATACCATTCTGATTAACATTGACAGAACAATCTATGCGGGTTAATAGCTCATTGTTTTCAGGAATAGGGAAAACTGGGTTTTTCACAGCTCTGCTTCTGCCTCTTCCCTTATAGGCTTGCACAAATCTAGGCTGATTCCCAAATATTTGTTTAATTAACTCAATCGGTAGATAAGAGCGTTTAGACTTCCAATTGTACATCTTGCTTGATGGTATATCGAAGGTGCGTGAAAAGTTCTTGATCCCTCCAAACTCGTCTATAACATGCCAGAACTCTTCTCTACCTTCTTTATTCAGTTTCACTCTTATGCCTTCTAACTCAGAAAATTCCATCTATAATCAAATATGCATTACCACTATTTATGTCTGATTATATTCTTAGAGTTAGCTTTAGATTTTGTGAGTTATTAGAAATATCCTCTAACCCAAATTAGTATTCATATATGTGCTTTCTCTTTTTATTACTAAGGTTCTTTATCCCAGTTAAGGTGTAACAAAAATGGAACTAATTTACGCAGCACTTACCCTGCACGAAGCAGGAAAAGAAGTTAACGAAGACAACCTAGAATCAATCGTAGACGCAGCAGATCTTGAAGTAGAAGACTCAGAAATTGCAGCTCTAGTAGCCGCACTCGAAGACGTAGACATTGAAGAAGCAATGGAAACTGCAGTTGCAGCAGGCGGAGCAGCAGCCGCACCAGCAGCCTCAGAAGAGACAGAAGAAGATGATGCAGAAGAAGAGGAAGAAGAGGAAGACGACGATTCTGAAGAAGAAGCAGCTGCCGGCCTAGGAAGCATGTTCTAAGGCCGCCAAGGTTTTTTTCTTTTTCCCCCTTATTTTATATCTCCAGAAAACAATTATTACTTATGAGTGACGAACTTCTCGGCGAATTGGACGAATTTTTTGAATCGATCCGCACAGAAATAGACATATACCAGAGAATTAGCCCCGAGAACGAAAGAGAAGTAAGAACCTGGTTCGAGCAACAACTAGAATCTAACACAAACATAGAAAATCCCGAATTTACCTACAAAACTTCAAACCTCTCAAATGAAAAAGAGAAATTAAACATTCTAGAAAACAAACTTGAAAGCGCAGAAATTAATCCTGATATTGAAAGCCTCTACCTAGATTCCCTAAATGAAATAAACGCTTTAATTGAAATAGCCGAGAATATAGGAAATCCTAATACTGTTATAAACGCCTCAAAACAGATTTACGGCACCCCTTCCGAACAAACCATAGCACTAGCCAATCAGATACTAGAATCAACAACCAATACTAACAGAACAGCCCAGACTTTCACCTCATCACAGATGAATATGGTAATGGATGACACTCTCAACAGAGCAGGCCTCACAGACTGGAACACAGAATTCGTTGATAAGGGATCCATATCAGTAAGCGGCCCTCAGAAAAAAATTAACATTCCTAAACATCGAGAATATACAACCAACGAAATCCAAAGATTACCTCTCCACGAAGTTGGAGCACATGCTTTCAGAGCAGCAAACGGTAATATACAAGATTATGGTGTAATGGAGCACGGAACAGGATCTTATCATGCCACAGAAGAAGGTTTAGCTCTTTTATTAGAAGAATCTGCAGATTTATCGAATCCTACTCTTATGAGAAAATATGCTGGCCGAGTAAAAGCAGTCCAGTCTGTTCTAGAAGGTAATAACTACAATGAAACCTACAACTTGATGAGAGAACACCAGTTCAGCCAAAACCAAGCCTGGAACTTAGCTCTAAGAGCCCACCGCGGAGGAGGCTTCATAAAAGACCATATTTATCTAGAAGGTAGAACACAGGTGCAAGAACATCTAGAACAAGGTGGAAACATAGAAGACTTAATGATAGGGAAAATCTCAACTGACCAAGCCACACAACTTTCTGAAAATGAGAGCATAAAATCTCCTGAATATCTTCCAGAAGACATCATCTCTATCGCAGCAACCATGGAAGAACTTCAAGAACAAATAGAGACCCTTTAACCCCTATTCTGCTATCCACCGCTTAACCGCCTAAAATGTTAAATCATTAATCTAGTAACTAGACCTATGATCCTCACAATTCTACTCATAACCGGCCTCCTCATCTTAGGAATAACTCTTTTCTCCACGTTCAAAATTGTTAGACCCGATCAGAGAGCAGTTATAGAACGGTTCGGAGACTACCATAAGTACTGTGATCCCGGAATACACTTCCTATTGCCTTGGACTGACAAAATGTACAAAAGAAACGTCACCGAGCAAATGAAAAATGTCCAGCCTAGCGACATGATTACAAGAGAAAACCTGAACGCCAACGTTGACCTCGATGTATACTACCAAGTTAGACCTAATGAGGAAGATGTGAAAAAATCATTCTATAACGTTGACGACTACGAGAAACAAATCACGCGTTTAGCGCAAACCACTGCAAGAAACGTTATAGGTACAAAACAGTTTGAAGAAGTAAATAGCGAAAGACAAAAGATCAATCAAACTCTACATCAAGAACTTGAAGAAGATACTGATGCATGGGGTATAGATGTCGTAAGAGTAGAAATGAAAGAAATTACTCCTCCTAGCGATGTCCAAGAATCAATGAACGAGATTCTAAAAGCTGAGAACCGTAAAGATGCTGCACAAGATGATGCAAAAGCTACCGAAATTGAAGCACGCGGAAACAAAAAAGCAGCTATTGAAGAAGCAGAAGGTTTGAAGAAAGCAGCCGTACTTGAAGCCGAAGGAGACTCAAAAGCAATTGAATTACGAGCCACGGCTGAAGCTAACGAAATACAACTAGTTAACACTGCACTAAGAGAACACTTCAAAGGCGAAGCACAAGAACACAAAAAATTAGAAACAGTACAGAAATCTCTACAAAATGGTTCAAAATACATCGTAGACACTGAAAAAGATCTTACTACAGTTCTGTCAGAAGTTGGAGGCATAACACCATTGAAAGACCAGAATTTTGATGAACCAGAAGAAGGTCTAGACCTCAATATTGCAGATAAAATAGAGGATGCTAGTAAAAAACTAGAAGAACAATAAAAAAATACGTCGCCCCAGCTAAAGCATGAACCTTGAAAAATTAAAGCAAGAGATTAAAGAAGAAGCCTCCAATAATCCTGAAAAGTTCTTCGCTACCGATATACTGAAAGAAAAAGAATTTTCGCGTGGAAAATGCGAGAATTGCGGAATGTACTTCTGGAGTTATAAAAAAGACAGAGAAGTATGTGGCGAACCAGAATGTAGCGGAGGATACACCTTCATCAATAACTCTCCAACAGAGAAAGAGTACGGATACATAGAGGCATGGGAAAAATTCAAAGAATTCATGACTAGCCGCGGTTATAAAGCCATAGACCGCTACCCTGTTGTCGCAAGGTGGAGAGATGATGTCGAGTTTGTTGGCGGCAGCATTTACAACTTTCAGCCATACATTGTTTCAGGAGAAGCGGAACCTCCAGCACCCGAATTAATAGTACCTCAACCTAGCTTACGTTTCAACGACGTTGACAACGTTGGAATAACAGGAAGACACTATGTGCTACACAACCACATAGGACAAACTTGTTTTAGACCTCCAGAAAAATATGATCAAAATCGCTACTTCAGAGACATGTTTGAGTTTGCGATTGAGCTTGGAATACCAAAAGAAAAACTCATACTACACGAAGACTGCTGGGGCGGTGGAGGAAATCTTGGCGCATGCATGGAGTTCTTTGTCGACGGTCTAGAACTCTGGAATCAAGTTTACATGTTTTACAAACAAACACCTTCCGGTTACGAAGAACTAGACCTGAAAGTATTAGACATGGGAATGGGTCAAGAAAGAATCACCTGGATTAGCCACGGCACAGAAACAAGTTACGAATGTGTAATGCCGGAAACAATAACAAAACTAAAAGAAATTACTGGTCTAGAAGTTAACAGAGAGATATGGGAATCTTTCTTACCTCACTCCTCAGAGCTAAATGTTGACGAAGTCGATAACATAGAACATAAATGGGAAGAAATCGCAGAAAAAATAGAAGTCCCTGTAGAAGAACTTAAAAATGAAATAAAACCCGCTGCAGGACTTTATTCTGTTGCCGAACATATGAGAGCCTTAATATTCGCACTATCAGATGGAAAAATCCCTTCAAATACCGGCGGAGGACATAATTTGCGTCTCGTATACAGACGAGCCAAGGATATCATCGAAAAGTATAACTGGGATATAGACCTCGTAGAGGTAGCAAAGTGGAACGCAGAAGAGCTTGAACCTATGTTCCCAGAATTACTGGACTCAATGGAAGAAATTGAAGAAATATTGAACGTTGAGAAAGAAAAATACAGTAAAGCACGAGAAAAAGCCTTCGAACAACTAAAAGAACTGGAAGAGCAGCCAAGTATTGAGGAAATGATAGAGTTATATGAGAGCCATGGAGTCAGCCCTGAAATGATGGAAGATCATGGTCTCAAAGTCCCTGAAGACTTTTACTCAATACTAGGGCAGGAAAACGAAACTGTTCAAAGAATAGAAGAGGAATTTGACATTTCAGGACTTGAATCAACTGAAAAATTGTATTATACGCAGGAACATCGAGAGCCTTACAGAGCTAATGGAAAATTAATTGATCCCGAATTTGATGCGTCAGTTGAAGCAGTAATAGAAGATGAATGGATTGTACTAGACAAGACATTATTTTATCCTAAAGGTGGCGGACAAAGCCATGATACTGGAAAAATAAATGGCTTCAAAGTGGAACAGGTTCAGAATCAGGGGGACATAGTGCTCCATCGCATACCAGAACACAATCTTGGCGAAGGGGACGCTGTGACATGCAAGGTTGATGGCAAGAGGCGTAAGCAGTTGACCCAACACCATTCTGCCACCCACATGGTGAACGCTGCAGCCCGAGAAGAACTCGGAGAACATATCTACCAAGCCGGAGCAAACAAGACAGTAGAAAAAGGAAGGCTCGACATAACACACTACGAAAACCTTAGCAGAGAAACACTCGACAATATTGAATCAAAAGTGCGACAGATAATTGAAGAAAATCATAAAATTCGTGTTAACGAACTAATTAAATCTCAGGCTGAGCAGAAACATGGCTTCAGAATCTATCAAGGTGGCGCTCCCCCAGGAAATATTATACGGCTAGTAGAAATAGAGGACTCTGACATTGAAGCCTGTGGTGGAACACACCTCACCTCTACAAAACACGCTGAAGAATTTGTAATAACGGATTCTAAAAGAATACAAGATGGCATAATTAGATTAGAGTACAAAACAGGAGAAGCTGCCAGAAAATACCTTGTAAAAGAGTCTATCAGTCTAATGGAGCCTTTTGATGAATTTAAAAAAGGCATTAAAAGCACTGCTCAAGCAATTCAGACCCTAGAGAACTCCTTTGAGCCCTTCAGGAAGTTTAAAGGAGAATTACAAGAATTCCAGGATGCAAATCAGAGACTACAAGACTCATTCACAGAAATAAGAGATTTCTCTAGAGGGCTAGAAGAGATATACGACACTGCGTCCGAGAATCTGCCTGAAACAATCAAAAGATTCAGAAAAGAAAATAACGAGTTAAAACATAAAATCGATAGATTATCCTCTTACCTAGATATAGAAGTGGAAATATCTTCTGTAGAGGGAGAAAGCATTAATGAGAGAGCAGAAAGTCTATTTGAGACAAGGAAAGAAAGAGAGAAACAACTGCAGAAGTTAGAAGACGAGCTTGAAAAAGTATTAAGAGAACAAGCATCCCAGAGTCATGTACACGAGAGAGTACCTACTGAAAACGTAGGCCTGTTAATACAACTATCTAGACAGCTCTCATCTCAGTATGATACGACTGTTACGTTGATTGGAGAAAAAGGAGCAGTTTCTGCGTCTACTGAAGGTTTAGCCATGAAAGAATTAGAAAAAGCTGGTTCTGACAACGTGCAGGGCGACAAAAATTTTGCTAAAGCTTTCGATCTTTAACCAAAGCATACTGCTGCTGCATCCCCAACTTCCGCCATTGAACCGCATACTGCTTCAATAACAGATTCTTGATCAGGTTGTGTGTCTGTCACAGTGTAAGGCGCTTGTTCTGTAGGCTGATCTCCTATAACTATTACCTCAGGAAAGTCGTTTACCTGATATTCTGATGTAATCTGGGTTGCCTCTTCGGACTCAACTACATTTACATAAACTCTACCATCAAAACGATCAGCGATTTCATCAAAGTCTTCAAACATCTCAGACTCATTCCCTTCATAAATAGCATTGACGAAAACGACTTGGTTCATTGATGCCAAATAAGCCTGTTCTATAGGCCCTAGTCCAAAACTACCTTCCTGATAAGTACTTTCAGGTAATTCTGCATCTATCTCGCCATTTTCTCCCTGTTCAGGCGCGCTCGGAGCCATTCCTGCAAGATTTACTGCTCCCATGAACATAAATCCTATTGCTACCATGAGACCTGCACCAACCATCACTATCTGTTCTCTGTTTACCATTGTTTAGTTTGTAGTAGGCTTAGAGTTAAAGAAGTTTCTCTTCCTTAATGTGTTTATGATAGTAGGATTTAACATTGACTCGATGGAAGCTTCCAAAGAAGGAAGTGCAAGAGGAGACCTGCAAATTAACTATACCCCTAAAATCCTCAACGTAGAAGAAGTGACTGTAAGCGCATTTGAGGAAAAAGTAGCACGTATAGAGTTTGACTTCACAGTCAACTATACAGCAAACGATGAGTCAGCAGCAGAAATCTTGATGTCAGGTAATGTACTTTGGAAAGGACATCTAGATGAAATAACTGCATCTTGGGACGAAGATGAGTCTCTACCTGATGAAATGAGAGCCCCTCTAATGAACGAACTTTACAGGAGACTTCTCTCAGAAGCTGTAGGTGTAGCGAACACATTAAGCTTGCTACCTCCTATTCCTACTCCTAGAGTCAACAAATAATCAGCGTTTTAACGCCACCATGCGGAAACGCTGGCCTAAAACTTCTTTCTTATACGTTTCTAACTCTCTTTCTTTTTCTAGAGCATTTAGACAACGATGAACATCTTCTTCAGGCCATGAAAGCTTTTCAGCTAATAAAGCTGCACTAGGCCTTTTGCCCTCATCTAAAATCTCTCTCAAAGAATCTTTGACTTTTTGTTTACGAGACATAAAAATTTATCAACATAGAGATGTTAAATTAATTACATGAGTATAGAAGACGATCTGAACAACGTCTTGGAGGAATTTGAGCATGCCGAGCATGAATTTGAGGAGATAAAAGACCCCAAGGCTTCAGAAAATGTTAAAGAGAAACAAGTTCAGGCCGAAGAACTCATACATGAGATAAAAGATCAGATAGCTTTTTTGAAGAACCAAGTTGAGTAAACCAATAAATTTTTAATGTTGTGCATAAAAAAAGTTCCTATGAGACGGTTACGCAGAAATAATGACAAAGACATGCTAGATCAGATGCAAAGAATGTTTGAAGAAATGCAGCAGGTAGGCCGTAATATCGTGCCTGGAGGGCATGTACCCATTGATATCAGAGAAGAGAACGGAGAAATAATAGTAAGTGCTGATCTCCCAGGAATAGATAAAGAAGAAATTAGCCTAACTGCAGATGAAAATAAACTAGAAATTATGGCCGAAAGCAAAGAAGAGATCAAAGAAGAGAATGAGAAATACCTCCGCAGAGAGAGAAGTCAGAGAATGTACAACAGATCAATTGAATGGCCTAGAAAAATAGATCCTGACAGCGTAAAAGCAAGCTATGAAGACGGAGTACTGAAAGTCAAAGCCGAAATCGAGAACTCGAATGGCCGAAACATCGACATCAGCTAAAGGCCTAGACCACACATATTCTTTTTTATATATAATATCTTATATTTAGTTCATGGAGGTTAAAGCTCGCCAGAGCGGACCGGTTTACTCTCCACCACTACCCGATTTTGATGATTCCTACAATATTCTAAAACTGGCCGAAATCCACGCTTTTGAGGAAGGTTTTAATAGTGAAAACTACTGCAGAGAAATAGGCGAGCAAATAAACTCTTATGACAGCAAATATGGCCTAGATGAGCTCTGGATATTAGGCGACACAGGAAGTTCTAATGATGTTCACGCTCTTTTAGATACTTTAGACGGAGACTATGGCGCAATTATAGTCGCCGGAGATGAAGACAAAGTGAAACCAGATAATGACTCGAAACCTTGGACTGGTTTCTTTGAGCAAATAGGAACAGATCCTTGGAACGTAGATATACCTTATGAAGTATTCGATGAAGGCTTTGAAAAACAAATCGGCGACTGGACCATTCAAGCCGCTCATCACCCTCACCACATTGATAGAGAACCTATTAGCCTTCCAGATACAAGAAATCCAGACGTTCTTGATGAAAACTTCTTTTCCGTAACACAAGATCTTAATCAAAATACTTTAGAGGGTCCTGCACCTAGCCTGAATGATGCGGACACCGTCTTCTATGATCACGTCCACATGCCTTACACTCGCACACTAGAAGACACAGCAATCATAGGTCTGGGAGGGAGAAGACATAACTACCAACTCAAAAGCGATGGACCTTTACCTGCTCGAAGCCTGCACTTAACAATTATAGACGGCGCAGATATGCACGAAATGCATTTCGATGCCGGAAGCGACCAAATCTATGAACACGTCGTATTTAACCGTGAAGAAGGAGAAATGAGTATGTACGATGCAGCTCTCCTGACAGAAGGAAAACCCGACTTCTGGAAACCTATCCAATCAAGGTTCCACCGTTCTCATTTCAGTAGTAAAGCAAAAGAAACTGAAGACCAATGGCCAGAATCATGGATCCCAGAATGAAATCATTTACTCAAACAGGTTCAGAACTAGAAGAACTACTAGAATTTCTTGAAAAAGATCTTGAAAACGTTAAAAGAGTAATTGAAACAGTTAAAGATTTTGATATGGATTTTGAAGTCCATGCAAAAGCAGAGACTGTGGACGAATCAGTAAAACATTCTCAACTAGATAAAAATCGGATAATTAAAACTCTAATATTTAAGTGCGGAGAAGATTTTGTAGCAGTTATGTGTCCTGGCGACAAAAGAGTAGATGAGAATAAACTCTCAGACTTAACAGGAAAAAAAGTGAGAATGGCGCATCCTAGAGAAGTAAAAACCGAAACAGGATACATAGTAGGAGGAGTATCCCCTTTCAACCTCAACATACCCATTTACGCTGCAAAATCTATTCCCGAAGGATCTGTCAGGCCTGCAGGAGGAAGTCGAGTCATAGGTGTAAAAACTACTAGATCAGAACTTTTTGAGCTACTGGATCCCAAAATAGCTGTAATCTCCGAAGAATGAAAATCAAGTTACTAGGAAAAACTTTAGAACTTGATAGCAACTTGATTTCTGAAACCGACAATGAAGTACAAAGACAGATTGAAGAATATCTTAACGGAGATAGAAAAGAATTTGAGCTCAAGAAAACCTTTCCTTCAAACTTCACAGGCCTCGTAATGAAAGAGATGGAAAAAATTCCTTACGGGGAGACCAAAAGCTATGGAACAATAGCTGATCAGATAGATTCTTCTCCGATAGCTGTAGGGCAGGCGTGCGGCAGAAATCCGCTTCCCATAATAATACCATGTCACCGCGTCACTTCAAAAAATGGTATTGGAGGATACGCTTTTGGAATAGCCCTAAAGAAATACTTGATTCAGCTCGAAAAATCTGGTTACCGCAACACCAATACCACTCTTTCGTAATCATGATCTATAAGTAAGGGGTTTACCATAAATTATGTTAACAGAGGCCTAGATATATGGACACCAAGCTTCACGAAGAGGAAGAAATAGTCAAGAAGTTTAGCCCAGCAAGGACTTCTGTACTTCTTCTGGATTATCTGACTTCAGCACTAATACTGCTCATAGCTGTAGCAATATCTGCAGGCCTAGTAACTTTCTTAGAGAACATACCAGTGCTAGGCAGCTTAGCAGGATCAAGCATAATACTAGGCATAGGTTTAGTACTAGCTCTTCCTAGCGTTATAAGAGCTGAGATACTCGTCCGTGGAAACACATACTATATAACTAATATGAGGATAGTGCACGAGTACAAGTTCATTAGATATGACTCTAAAATCATCAAATTCGACCGCATTACCCATATAAACACTTCTAGAGGTCTAATAGACCGAATATTCAGAACAGGAAAGCTTAGAATTAAGACTGCAGGCACCAACAAAGCAGAGATGACTATCAAAAAAATAAAGAATCATAGCGAGATTGAAAGAGAGATTTCAGATCGATTGCAGAAACACGTTAGCAGAGTAGGAACTGGAGGAGATTTAGAAACAGCAAATGACCTAGAAACGCAAGAGAATGAAGGATCCGAAAATAATCCTCCTGTAGAATAGTTCCTCAAATATTTAATACTGAATTTCAAATCTAGTCATACAATGAAAGGTGGATGTTTTTCCACAGGATTACATATCGAAAACCACTTCTAAACCTGTTAAAATTAAAGTCTTCCTTCCTAAGTGATTTTCTATGATTGGCATAGAGGTTTTCCGTGAGAACCCTGAGAGAATAAAAGATTCTGAGAAACGAAGAGGAAACAACCCTGATAAAGTTGATGAAGTAGTTAAAGTTGACAAACAATGGAGAGAAAAACTCCAAATTTTGGAAGAATTGCAGCAAAAAAGAAATTCTGTAGGAGATGAAATTGCAGAACTGAAGAAAACTGGAGAAGACGCGTCGGATAAAATAGAGAGGATGAGTAAAGTTAAACAGGAAATCTCTGAGTTAGAGAAGGAAGTAGATGACCTAAAGGCCAAAAGAGATAATTTACGATATAGAATCGGAAACCTTCTGGCCGAAGATGTTCCTTCAGGCGATGGAGAAGAAGATAATATTGAACTACGAACCTGGGAACCCTCAGCCGGAAAAGATGAAAGTTCTGAACTTGCCGCAGACATACTAGAAAGAAACAATCTGCTTTCAGCTGAGAAAGCAGCAGAAGTAGGTGGAGAAAGAGCCTACTATCTTGATCCAGCACTAATGAAGCTGAGCCAGGCTTTGATTAACTTTGCAATCGATTTCCTAGAAGAAAGAGACTTCGGCGTATACCAAGTACCCTATATGCTAGAAGAAAAATCAATTGCGGCCGCTGTAGATTTAGAAACATTTCAGGAACAGCTATACCAGGTAAATGAAAACGGCCGATATCTAATTGGTACATCAGAACACGCCTTAGCAGCAAAATACCAAGAAGAAGTAATAGAACAAGATTTGCCTTTGAAACTTGGAGGATTCTCCACTAACTTCAGAAGAGAAGCTGGAAAACATGGAAAACAGACCAGAGGAATTTGGAGAGTTCATCAATTTGAAAAAGTAGAGCAGTTCGCATTTTGCAAGCCAGAAAACCATTTAGAAATTCTAGAAGAAACACTAGAAAATGCTGAAGAACTTATGCAAAAGCTAGGTCTTCCTTACAGAGTCGTTGATATATGTGACGGAGATATTTCCAATAAGACATTCAAACAATATGATATTGAGGTTTGGAGACCTCCATTAGGCGAATATGGAGAAGTGGGAAGCTATGGATCATGCACAGATTACCAGGCTCGTGAATTTGATACACAGTACAGAGAGAAAGGAGAAAGAGAAGTACCGTTCACAGTTTATGCAACTGCTCTTGTTCCCCAAAGGATAATGACTGCAATAATTGAAAATAATCAAAAAGAGAATGGGATTAAAATTCCTGAAGTTCTTAAATCTTACATGGGCGGACAAGAGTTTATAGAAATTGACTAAAACCTCTTTGAGTAATAATTCTACAGGTGAAAAAACGAAATGTCCGACTTAATGAACGTACTTAGAGGCCTAATGAGTAATGTAGTGGCCTTTGTAGTGATGCTAGTTCTGGCAGTAGCAACATTCTTCTTAACAGTCTTCGTAGTAGATATAGGCGCTGGCCTAGCAGGTTACGAAGCTTCAGGAGACTTTGTAGTACTATCTGCTACAATATTAGTTGCTTCAACTATTTTAGCAGGAATAATGAACAGCGAAGAATAAGGCTTCGTCAAATTTTTCCTCTTTTTTACCATTCTACCTTGTTTACTTTTCTAGGGAATAAATCCGGATCCCAGTCCATAGGCACTTTATCCGGCACCCAATGAATTATTTCATCTAAACCGACTTCTTCATCTATCTCCCGCATCTTTCCTCTTCTAGATTCCTTCATTACCTCAGGTAAAACTCTTCTGTCATCATAAACCGTCGATTCATCTGCAGCCTCAAGAATTCCTTGATCAAGCTGATGTACTAGGTCAGGCACGTCTAATCCATTGATACGCTGTCTATTATCTGTATAAAGTGCGAACTCAAGGTCTTTCTGCTGAACTTCATATTCTCCTTCAGGATTAACTTCTAAGAAAAATTCTTCTGGTTTTCTATCAGGATATGTCATTAAACCAAGAGAATTAAGAACTGCAGAGTGGTGGCCAGTTTTTACTGCCTCAGCATCTTGAAGGCTATTCGTAAATAGAGGTTCTGCCCACTCATAGAACAACCCCACCTCAAAATCTGAATTTGAGTATGCTGTATCATGGTTTTGATCTACATAAGCCTGATTTCTCTCAGTTAAGCGAGTCATACCCAACTCCTCTAATTGCTCCTGTACTCCTTCTTCTCTGTCAAGCGCTGCTCTAAGGAATGGCTCCTGCACCCAGCCGTACTCATCTTTTATTTCACGTTCGCTCCATCTCAGCTTTGCTGTCAGTTCAGGCTCAAAACTATCTCTACCTTGAATAGGACAATCTTCAGCAATTTCTGGATCATAAACTCTAGCAACCCTGAATCCCATGTTGTATCCCTCTTCTGATCTCATAGGGACCATGCTGAATGGAGTGCCTACTGACGAAGGACTCGCCTCTTTCCGAAAATGCCAGTCAAAAACATAGTCATTACCGTCAACATCAGTAATTTCAGTTTGAACAAATTTATCGCCTTCAGTCCCTCTAGTATTCTCTCGCCATCTTTTTAAAGCGTCTTCCTCATCCAAAGTAAGACTATCATTTGTTTTGATACCAGAACCATACATACCTCCAGAATATGATGTGCCTGTATTCCTAGAACTATATGAGTCAACAAACTCATAAACAGGTTCATGCAGTTCATCAAATGCTTCCAGTGGGCTTACAGCCCGCCTGTTGAGGCTGCCTGACGAATCTCTCTCATAGAGAAACGTATTGTGGTCCTCTATCCTAGTTGGATCAAAAGATACCATAGTGTCTTTATTACTGTTTAGTGGCATAATGTTTTATCACTTTTGTTTTCGTTGCAGTTAAATATATTTGAAAAACTGCAATAAAAAGACCCAATCATCGCTCTAGAATTTAAAACATAGGAGTCCTTAACAGTACTTGTAATGACAACGACAGTCATGGTCGGCGAGAAACCCAAAGTAGCCTCTAGACTCGCACAGGCATTAGGCGATTATTCCATAGAAACAAACCGCGGAGTTAAGAACTACATTCTTAGAAAGGAAAATGACACAATAATTATAGCTCCAGCAGTAGGCCATATATTCAATCTAAACGATAAAAGCGATTCTTGGGACTACCCTGTATTCGACGTAGAGTGGGTTCCAACTTTCGAAACTAGTGACTCTGCCGATTATATGAAAAAGTATTACAACAATCTCCGAGACCAGCTTGAAAAAGCAGATGAGTTCATAAACGCATGCGATTACGATTTAGAAGGCTCCGTAATTGGGTCAAACGTCATTAAACACTTAACAGGCGCACCAAACAATCGAATAAAAAGAATGAAATTTTCTACACTCACAGCAGGAGATCTACAAGAAGCTTATGAAGATCTTGAAGAGTTTGACGAAGGGATGACTGAAGCAGGTCTTACACGCCACGTACTAGACTTTTATTATGGTATAAACGTTTCCAGAGCCTTAATGAAAGCCGTCAGAGCAAACGACCGTTACAAAACTTTGTCAACTGGTCGTGTACAAGGCCCTGCACTAGCAATGCTAGCCGAAAAAGAAAGAGAAATAATGGCTTTCGACCCCGATCCATATTGGGAAATATTTCTTAAGAACTCCGAATTTGATGCCAAGCTCGAGGAAGATGGAGAAGATCGCATATGGGAAGAAGAAAAAGCTGAAGAAATATTCTCAATAGTTAAAGACGAGAAAAAGACGGAAGTAGTCGATGTAAGCACGAGAAATTATAAACACAATGTCCCTACTCCCTTCAACCTAACAGATCTGCAAAGCGAGGCCTCATCACAATTCAGAATCAACCCTAAACAGACTCAAGCGATTGCACAGACACTTTATGAAAATGGTTTAATCTCTTATCCTCGTACTGAGTCACAGAAACTGCCTGCAAAAATCGGGCACAAAAATATTTTGAAGAAGTTAAAGAATCAAGAAAACTACGAAAATCTTGCGAAAAAAGTTCTTTCAAAAAAAGATATTTCTCCTAAACAGGGCAAGAAAAAAGACGATGCACATCCTGCAATTTATCCCACAGGAGAGCCCCCTGGAGGCCTTTCAAAGAAAGAACGAAATGTCTACGACTTGATTGTAAAACGGTTTTTCGCAGTATTTGGAAAAGCAGCAAAAAGACAAAGCGTTACAATGACGCTAAATGTAGAAGGATATGAGTTCAAAGCTAAGTCCAAAATCACAAAGGAACGAAACTGGTTTGACCTCTATGACCCTTACGTCCGAGTTGAGGAGGCAGAACTGCCTGATCTAAAGGAAGGTCAAGTACTTGACGTAGAAGAATTTGAACTACTCGAAAAAGAAACAAAACCGCCTCGACGTTATTCACAGTCAGGCATCGTATCAGAACTTGAGAAACGAAATCTTGGAACAAAGGCAACGAGAGCGCAAATTGTAGACAGACTATACAACCGAGACTACATAGAAAATGATCCTATTGAGGTGACCGAACTAGGCCTTGCTATAGTAGACACTCTAGAAAAATACTGTCCAGAAGTAGTTTCTCAAGACTTAACACGCAGCTTCGAAGAAAAAATGCAGGAAATACGAGAACAAGAACACTCTAGAACCGAAGTACTTAGTGAAGCGGAAAAAAACCTTACGGATGTTCTCACAGAGTTCAAATCACAACAGAAAGAGATTGGCTCCGAACTTGTTGAGACAATAGATTCAGAAAGAAACAGAAAAAGAAAACTAGGTCCATGCGATAAATGTGAGGATGAAGATCGTGAAGATGGCGTTCTACAGATTATTAAGACTAAAAAAGGCCGTTTTGTAGGCTGCACCAACTATCCTGATTGTGAAAATACCTACCCTCTTCCAAGAAACGGAGACATCAACTCTACCGATAAAGAATGTGAAGAATGCGGAAAGCCAATGATTTACGTTGAGAGAAAAAAAGGCAGAGATTATTCAATGTGTATAGATCCTGATTGTCCAAGCAAAGATGATTGGTAGCTGTAACTTTATAGGCCTAAATACAGTTTAATCTATCTAAAATCTACGGATAAAAACTCTATAACCTTATCAGTCCTATTTTGTGCTGCTTTTAAATCAAACTCTGCTCCAAGACCCTCAAACTTTTCATCAAATGAGTTATCCTCTTCAATCAAAACTTTAATATCTTCAGCAGACTCAACGAAGCTTTCTCTAATCTTTTCGTTTTCAGGATTCTCAGTCTGGATACTTCCATATAGACCAGGCTTCTGATTAAGCATTCTAGCAGTTAAATCAGTTATCAATTGATAGACTGGAGAGGAGTACTGCTCCATATCTTTTCCAGTTAAATCAGTTTTTCTAATTGTTTCAGCAACAACTAGCTCGGAAAAATGTATTAGACCTTGTACCAGACTCATGGCCTTATCATGAGTTTCAGGATTTGTTACATGCACATCAGCATCGTTATCCTCCCAAAAATTCTCCATTATACTCCATTTCTTGCCTTCTTCAGGCGTTAAAACGACTTTCTGACCTGATATAGAATTACTCGGAGCATACATTGGATGCATGCCCAACACCTCGCTCGAATATTTTTTCATGGCATCAACCGGCTTTTTCTTTACACTCGTGATATCACAGAGCAAAGTATCATCTGAAATAAATGGGCCTATTTGCTCTATGACTTCTACTGTTACCGCTATAGGAACTGCTATGATCACTATATCAGCATCTTTGACAATCTCAGTGCTTTCCCCATAAGCCCATCCATGATTTTTTGCTACTTTTGAGGCCTGTTCAAGATTTTTACCCGAAATTATGATTTCATTATTTTCATCTAAGTTCTCTCCTAAATGTTGGCCAAACTGACCTGTGCCCCCAATAATCGCAATTTTTTGATTAATCATATCAAAATCACGCTAGCTCTTTTTCTAGAATATCGAAGGCCTTTTTGATTTCTTCTTTAGTAGTGGACCCGAAACAAATTCTAACATTCTGATCGCTTTCAGGACCCATTGGTTCGCCAGGCACCATTGCAACCCCTTTTCCTATCATTTTCATGCAGAACTTCCAGGAATCTTCCCCCACATTAGGAAACGCATATATTGCGCCTTCAGGATCAATAAAGTCCCAGCCAATATCATTCATCCGGTTAATCAGTAAATCTCTTCTCTCATGATACTCTTTCTTCATTTCTTCCGCGTGAGAATCAGTTTTCAAGGCCTCAATCGCAGCATACTGCGAGATTCTAGGAGGACATGCCGTTGAAGCACGAGAAACTTTAGCATACTGTTCAATATTCTCTTCTTCATCTATAACCCATCCTATCCTCCATCCTGTCATTGCATGATTCTTAGATACTGAGCCAATTATAGCAGACTTACTGGAGTAAGCCGCAGGAGAATAATGTTCTTTATTATAAGTTAATCTATGATATACCTCATCAGAAACCAAGAACGTATTATTTTTATCAGCGAACTCTCCAATTTCTCTGGCTTGTTCTTCAGTCAGCACATATCCTGTAGGATTACTTGGTGTATTAACAACTATGAGATCCGCATCCCTGATTTCTTTTTTAGCTTCTTCTCTTAATTTGCGCTCTTCATCCCAGTACTCTACTTGGCTCCAGTTATTTCCTGAGACTTCTGAAATCATTTTGTAAGGACCCCAGCAAGGATCATTAAACACTGCATTATCATTTTCTCCTAATCGGGCAGCAAAAACTGCATATAGTGCGCCCATACCTCCGGTTGTAACCATTACTTCATTAAAATCTAGTTCAAGTCTTTTTTTCTCTGATTCTTCTCTTGAGATTTCTTTTCTCAATTCTTCAAGCCCTAACATTGGGCTATATCCTTGTTTATTTTCAAGGCTTTTTCTGGCTGCGTCTTTGACGTGTTTTGGCGTGTCAAAAGAGGGTTGACCTATGTCAAACCTGACAATATTTTCTTGTTTCGAGGCTTTTTCGGATATCTTTCTTATTGATAAGTTAATGTTCTGTATTCTTTGACGCATTTTTAGAGACCTCTATAACTAGATTGTTAAAGAGAGAAATATGAAGGAAACGGGAGAGAATAAGGCCCTATTTAGAGTTAGCCCCTCTCATACGTTTCCTGTACTCCGTGCGGAGATTCATGATCAACTTCAGCCATGGTCTGTTTTTCAGAAGAGTATTCTGTCATAGGATCAGCCACCGTAGTGACTCCCCCATCAGTTCTGTAATCAGTATCTTCTGGACCTACAGTTCCTGGACCCATTGGTCCTGCCATCCGAATTGTTCCGCCATCAGTACAAGCTTTATTGCTCTCGCCTTCAAGCGCTTCCGTAGGCGAATCAAAGAACTCAGAGAAAACTTTAAAGGCCTCAGACTCTGGACCAAACTCTCCTTGTGTTGTATAGTCTCTTTCTCTCGTCCCATAGCCTGACTTGTCCGGAACTTCTGATACCCCTCTGACTTCTTTAGGGTTGTAGTCTTCCGGAAAACCTTTGCCCTGTAGACCCAAGTCATCTATTTCTGGAGCTTCTTCATACCCTCCTGCAACTTCATGGACTGACTTTCCATTATCGGATTTTACCATTTATTTCACCTCCTCTACTGACTGTTTAACGGTTTCATGTTGACGTGATTGTGTGTAGTTGTGTTTTTGTTTCATTGTAACGGTCTTACCTCGTTGAGAGAAAAGGATTGAGAACCGCTACTCCTTGGATTATCCAAGCAGCAGCAGAATAATTAGCGAAAACAGAATAATAGATGAAACTTCAGAAATTTGAGAAAATAATGGTTCTGAGTTGTTTCTACAGAAAGTAGAATCTATTGATTTCTGCTCTAGCAAATTCTTTCTATTGGAAGAATTGCAGAACGCATCCACCTTTAATTGAGATAAAACATCCACCTGAGGTTGACAATGCGTTCATTGTAGAAAATGATGTTGCACACCACATTTATATATTGCTCGTCTAACGGCCAGCTGAATACGAACCAAGTACTTTAACACGCGCATAATCCTCTAAACAGTTCAAGGCGTTACTAAACTCATCAGTATCATTTGAGATCTCTGCCTCAACATAGAAGTAATATTCACCAAGCTTCCGTTTTGTAGGCCTAGATTGAATGTGAGAGAGATTGATTCCTTGATCCGCAAAGCATGAAAGCATCGAGTGAAGTAGGCCCGGCTGATCGCTTCCAGGCTCTAATATCAATGCAGTCTTCTCTTTTTCTTCTATCTCTGTATTTAATGCAAAGAACCGAGTTGTGTTGATATCTCTGTCTTGTATAGCTTTCTTCAGGATGTTTAAACCATTGATTTTTGCAGCAGTTTCTGATGCAAGCGCAGCCTCACCTTTTCCAAGATTTTCAACTGCTTTTGCAGTTGATGAAGTTTTTTCCGAGCTCCAGCCATTTTCATCTATTATTTCTTTGCATTGTGAAAGAGCTTGTGGATGCGACTTCACTGTTTTTATTTGTTCTAAATTTGTTTCGGAAATCAGACAATGATTTATCTTAAGTGTTACTTCCCCAGTAACTGTCTCATTCCTTTTCCTGAGCATATCTACTGTATCCCTTACTTCTCCACCAAGTGAGTTCTCTACAGGTACGAACTTTGCTTCTGTATTAGACTCAAAAACTTCCGTTATAGTTTCACACCACACTGGTTCAAACTCTCCAAAATACTTCAACGCAGCTTCATGTGTATAGGTTCCTTCAGGCCCTAGAAGTGCTACTTTCATCTTTTATCCTTCTGCTCTTTAACAGCCAAGTCTATCAACAATTTTGCTAATTCTCCGCCCTTTTCAGCATCGAGACCCTTCTCTGAAAACTTTTGTTGGAATGAGCTTATGACTTCCTCCTCGCGCTCCTCATCCCTAATAGGAATTCCTTTTCCCATTTTTTCCGCACTTATATTTTCAACGACAGTCATCCTTTCTGCTATAAGATCAACTATTTCATCGTTTATTGTATCTATCTCTTCCCTATATTTGTTTAACATGCAGATACCTGTATTTGACAGAGTTAAAAAACCTGATTTTTTAGAGAATACTGCTTCCTTCTTTGGGCTCAACTATACCGTCATTCGCAATCCTGAACTCTTTAGACAGGCCTCGGGGTAGCGAACGGTGTTTTGAAACCTCTATTTCCCGGCTTTTGCCATCAGATAATTTCAGCAAACATTTTGACCAATATTTTGGCACGTCGCGCCCTACTAGCTCTAGCTCTTCCTCATCAAAACTTGTATATACTTGATTAGTTATTAAAACAGGAATTTCATGTCTTCTGGCTATTTTTGAGAGCTCTGAGAGCTGTTTTGAAAGTTTTTGATTTATTTTTGACGCATTATCACCATTCACCTTTAAACGGTATAATGAAACCGCAGAATCCACCACTACTAGCTCTATAGCTTCTCTCTCAACTACTTTTCCTAAACCTTCTACTACCTCTTCCTGCTCAGAAAATTCTACAGGATTTTTGACCAGAACGTTCCCTAATGCTTTTTCGGAAGCAATTTGAGCCATTCTTTCAGGAGAAAATCCTCCTTCCGTGTCTATATATGCTACCTTCTCCCCTTTCTCAGCAACAGTAGCTGCTGCCTGAACACACAAATTTGTCTTCCCCGTGCCTGATTCGCCGTAAATGTTGGTTATAATCCCTTTTTCTAAACCACCATTCAACAGTTCGTCCACGAGCCCGGAACCAGTTGAGACTCTTTTTACTTCCACATAGTACTATGTGTGCTGAAACCTTAAATCTGGTTGAGAATGAAAACAAGATTTTTACTCACGTAAACAAAAAAGTTTATAATAGTTCTACAAGGTAAAGTTGAGTATATGGAAGAACGTCCAGCCTCACTACTGACCTATAAGACTTACAGAAAGAAATTCGACTCTGTATACGAACGAAACAAATTTTACAGAGGTCTTTTCGGGTACAAACAGACTGTGAAGCGGAACGGCAAACGCTACGAATATGAAAAAGATGGGTTAATGGACGAAGTACCCAATATACGAATCGATGATTCAGTATTCATAATTGTCAAAGACTATACAAACAAGGTTGACGAATACTTCCAGAGTTGGGGCGACAAAGTATCCCACCACATATTTAAAGTCCTGATAGAGGACAAGGCAATGATCAATAAGATCAAAGAAAAAGAAGGTGAAATAGCATGAGCGAACCTGTAAGACTCCGAGTAGGCGAAGTACCTCCAAACGCACAACAAGACGTCGGTCGTGGAATAATCCGTATCGACAGCAAAATCATGGAACAACTAGGCGTAAGAGAGGGAGATGCAGTAACTGTCGAAGGAAACAGAGAAACTGTAGGCCTAGCGGCACGAAGCTATCCTGCAGACAAAGGCCTAGGAATAGCTAGAATGGACGGATACACGAGAAAAAACGCAGGAACAAGTCTCGGAGAACATGTAGAAATACAGGAAGCTGAAATCAGCGAAGCTGAGAAAATAGTGCTTGCTCCTGCAGAAGAAGGAGTTATGATGCAAGTCTCTGACCCCAACATTTTCAAAAGAGGAATACTAGGACGGCCCGTCATGCAAGGAGACATAATTGTGCCAGGTAATCAAGACCGTCCACGGAGCTTCTTTGAAGATATGTTTGAAACTGCAGCAGATAATTTCTCCTTCAGTTTTGGAAACACAAAGCTAAGTGTGGTAAAAACAAAGCCACAAGGGCCTGTGAAAATCACAGAAGCAACAGAAATCGAAATGAAGGAACGAGCAGTATCTGAACCAAAACGACAGGTCAAAGTACCTGAAGTGACGTACGAAGATATAGGAGGTCTCGATGAAGAAGTACAAAAAGTTCGAGAAATGATCGAACTTCCACTAAAACATCCTGAAGTATTCCAGCAATTAGGAATTGATGCTCCAAGCGGTGTGCTTCTACAAGGTCCTCCTGGAACAGGTAAGACTTTACTCGCAAAAGCTGTAGCAAACGAAGCAGATGCAAACTTCCTTTCAATTGATGGACCGGAAATAATGTCTAAATATTACGGAGAATCAGAGAAACAACTACGTGAAAAATTCGAGGAGGCTAGGGAAGGAGAGCCATCAATAATATTTATCGATGAAATAGATGCAATAGCTCCTAAAAGAGGTGAAGCTGGCGGCGAAGTAGAGAGAAGAGTTGTAGCGACACTTCTGAGCGAAATGGATGGTTTAGAAAGCCGAGAAAACGTTATTGTTATTGCCGCAACAAACCGGCCTGAAGCAATAGATCCTGCACTGCGAAGAGGAGGTCGTTTCGACAGAGAAATAGAAATAGGTGTTCCTAACAGCCGAGGACGAAAAGAAATACTACAAATCCATACGCGAAACATGCCGTTAGAAGAAGACGTAGATTTGGAAGAACTTGCTGATCTAACTCATGGCTACGTAGGCGCCGATCTTGAGGCCTTATGTAAAGAGGCCGCTATGAGCGTGCTAAGAAAAGTACTACCTGAAATTGACATGGATGAAGAAATACCAAGCGAAGTACTTGAAAAACTAGTAGTAGACCGTGATGCAATGCTGGACGGCCTCAGAAATGTTGAACCTTCCCAGATGAGAGAAGTAATGGTTGAAGTGCCAAAAGTTTCATGGAACGATGTAGGAGGACTAAATGAGACTAAAGAAAGACTAAGAGAAATGGTTGAGTGGCCTCAAAAACACCCTGAAAGATTCGAAGAAATGGGGATAGAGGTGCCAAAAGGCATTATGCTTTATGGAATGCCTGGAACAGGTAAGACTTTGCTCGCAAAAGCTGTAGCAAACGAATCCAACTCCAACTTCATCTCAATCAAGGGACCTGAAGTATTCTCTAAATATGTAGGAGAATCCGAAGAAGCAGTAAGAGAGATTTTCCAAAAAGCCAGACAAGTAGCGCCTTGCATCCTGTTTATTGACGAAATAGACGCTATTGCTCCTCGTAGAGGAGGAAGAAGCAGCGATTCCGGCGTAGGAGACAGAGTAGTAAACCAGCTTCTCACAGAATTGGATGGAATCGAATCTCTTGAAGGCGTAACTGTCATTGCGGCAACAAACAGACCCGACATGATAGATCCTGCAATTACAAGACCAGGAAGAATTGACAGAAACGTAGAGGTTACAGTTCCGGACTTAGAAAGTCGTAAGAAGATCTTTGAAGTGCATACACAAGATATGCCTCTAAACGACGACGTAGATTTGGAAAAACTCGCTCAACTTACAGAAAACTTTGTAGGAAGCGATATTGAGGCCTTATGCCGAGAAGCGGCAATGATATCACTAAGAGAAGATCTAGAAGATAGAAAAGTATCCATGAGTGAGTTTGAGGAGGCTATTAAGGATACAAAGGCCACGGCAACTGAGGAAAACCGTAATCTCTATCGCCAAATGGCACGTAAAATGGATGATCTAGAACAAAAGAAAGAAACTCCTGACTACTTTGCTTAACATTGACCAATCCAATTTAAAACCCTTGAGCCCTAAGACTGTAACATGTCTGACTTTAAGTGCAGTGTTTGCGACCGTAGCTTTGACAGCGAGAGAGGGCTAAAGATTCACTTTTCCCAGATGCACAGCGAAGAAGAAGAGAAAGAAGCCTCAAAACAACCCGATAACGAACAAGATGAGAATTCAAGTATTCTAGTGCTAGGAGTCAGACAAGCAGTAACTTTATCTTTCATTTTTGGACTGGTTACTGGTCTTTTGATTGGGACAATGTTATTCATGATTTCTGGAGTAGGTTTAGAATCACCTCTCAGCTCAGGAGATGATGACGAAAGCGAATCAGATATTGAAACTATTAGTGGGATGCCTTATGATGCAAACATAGGTACAGGTTCAGAAAACGTTGAGTGGAATGGCGAGACTGTTGAACTAGAGGATAGGCCTTACTTGGGCGATGACGATGCACCAATCACTATGGTAAGCTATGAAGACTTTTTCTGCCCATTCTGCACAGGTTTCCACAATGAAGACTTTGCAGCTGCCAATAACATGAACTCTGCCTTCAATGATATAGTAGAGAATCATATTGAAACCGGCGAAGTCCAGTACTACTACAAGAACCTTCCAGTAGCCGGCGGAGATATGCCTGCTGAAGCATCAGAATGTATGCTAGATCACGGTAGTCCTGAGGCATTCTGGGACTTTAACTATGAACATTTTGACAATTTTGAAGAACTTCAGCAGATTGTCGAGACAGATCCTTCAGAGTATAATGACATAATGGTTTCATGGGCTGATCAACTTGATGCAGACGAAGATGCTTTTAGTTCATGTATTGAAAATTCTGAAACTCAGGAAAGAGTAAGCAACCATGTTGACGAAGCAGATAGTTTGGGCGCATCAGCGACACCATCAGTCTTTATAAACGGCGAACTTATAGAAGGAGCTCAGCCTTATTCAGCCTTTGAAGCAGTGATAGAAGAACAGTAGAGTGAACAATGCTAAGGCTAAATAACATAATACATATCATAAGCAAGCTTTTGACAGCTAAAGGAGGATTATCTGCATTAACATCGGCTATAACCGCCTATATTTTCCTAAGTTTAATTAATAATGCTTCATTAATTACAACACACATAATATCCTTCAATTTTTCTTTCCTATCTTCAATAATCCCTCCATTAGTGACTAGCTACCCTGGAACAGTACATAATTCAACTTTAGCTATAACAATACTCACATCCATGATGATAGGTCTTAATGTAGGGTTATTAGTTGAAACTCTGTCTTTCGAAGGATTAATGGCTACCCCCGGAACAGTGCTTGGATTAACAGTTTCAGGTTGTGCTGCATGCACTACAGGAGTTATGACTCTAGCCGGTATATCCATAGGTGTATCTTTTCTCCCTTTTCAAGGCCTAGAAATAAGCATAATAGGTCTAGCTTTACTTAGCATCTCAGCACTATATATCTCCGAGAAAGACAGAAAAAAAGTCTGTAACGTCTAAGACTTTGTAGTCACAATATTTTTACCGTCATCAACCCCTACTAAAACTGTATGTTCAGACTGAACCACTATTCCTCCTTCTACCTCCTTCAGAACTGGATAATGTTTGACTGCGTTAGCGGAAACCAGTTTTTTTAGCGCTAATTGCTCTCTAGGACTCATATTTAACCAACGTGAGCTGAAAGGAAGTCCTTGAAAGCCACCTATTTTTTTGAGTACTTGTCGCTCGGTTCTACCTCTGACTTTGCCTTCTTTACGTATGTAAATATTTCCTTTCTTGCCGTTCTTGATTTTACCGCTTCCTGTAGTCAAAAATGGTTCTACCGCAAATGCATCTCCCTCCTGAATGACGTGAGTATTTGCATTAGCTATGTTTGGTATTGAGACTCCAGCATGCTGAGCATATCTATCAATATAGTGTCCTGTCAAGTTCCTGACTACGTTATATTTTTGCGGAACTTGATTCTCAATAAAGGTTCCGAGCTCCCCAATAGTAATTCCTGGCTCTATAAAATTTAGAGCCTTTTCTAGTACTTCATCCACAGCTTTAATCATTTCTTTATGTTCTCCAGAGTTATTAACTGTTAAAGCTGTATCAGCAATATATCCATCTTTATGTGCGCCTATATCAATTTTTAACACATCTGTATCATTCAAAACTCGTTTCTCATTAACTCCCGGAGAATAATGAGCAGCTTCGTCATTTATAGAAAGATTTACAGGAAATGCTGGCTCTAAACCCTCATTATGAATTAAATCTTCTATATTTTCTGCTATATCGCCAAGATTTTCTCCAGGTTCAGCGATTTCTCTAGCTTTTTTTCTAGCCTCCTGAACTACAAGGCCTGCGTCAATATACTTCTGTTTTACTTCTTCTTCCATGAAACTAGAGCAGTCACAAACAGGTAAAAAACCTTATTCCTGAGCAACTCCTGTTTCCCTCGCAGCTTCTGACACGCGCCCAGCAATTTCTCTAGCAAGCTCTTTATCCAATGTCTGAGGCACTATAGCGTTTTTTTCAGGTTCTATAAAATCAGATATGGCTTCTGAAGCCGCAATCTTCATTGATTCGTTAATTTCTAAAGCTTTAACATCTAAGGCGCCTCTAAAAATCCCTGGAAATGCAAGCGAGTTATTAACCTGATTGTTAAAGTCAGATCTGCCAGTGGCTGTTATAGCCGCCCCCGCTTTTTTAGCATTTTTCGGCAAAATTTCCGGATCGGGATTTGCTAATGCAAAAACAATTGGGTCTTCGGCCATAGACTTCACCATCTCTTCTGAAATCAGACCTGCCACTGAAAGACCTATAACTGCATCTGCACCTTCGATTGCTTCCGTAAGACCTCCTTGTTCTTCTGAAGCAAGCGTTTTTTCAGCTAGCTTTGATTTATAGATATTCTCATCTTCAGTCTTTATTACTCCTTTTGAATCGACAGGCAAAATGTTTTCAGCTCCTGCTTCCAATAAGAAATTGCTGACTGCAATACCTGCTGCTCCTGCACCTACTATAACAATTTTAGAATCCTTTAAACTCTTTTCTACAAGTTTTAAAGCATTTTTTAGAGCTGCAAGCACCACTATGGCTGTACCGTGCTGATCATCATGGAAAACGGGTATATCCAGTCTTTCTTTCAAAGCCTCTTCGACACGAAAACACTCTGGTGCCGAAATATCCTCCAGATTTATGGCTCCAAATGTAGGAGCAACATTTTCCACTGTTTCAATTATATCTTCAGCCCCATCTGCATCTATAACTAAAGGAAATCCATCTACATCTCCAAATTTTTTCAGCAAATTAGCTTTTCCTTCCATTACAGGCATTGATGCCTCTGCGCCTATGTCACCAAGACCCAGTACCGCACTCCCATCGCTTACAACCGCCACCAAATTACCTTTAGAAGTATACTGATAGGCTTTCCTACTATCCTCATCTATTTCCTTACATGGTTCTGCTACTCCAGGAGTATATACTAATCCTAATGCTTCAGAATCATTTATTTCAACTGATGTCTCTACGCTGATTTTTCCAGGGTTTTCTCTATGAAGTTCCAGTGCTTCTTCTCGGTTGGACATAATGTAAATTTATTTAGATGCCAGTAATCTAAACCTTTCGTTTTTACCTTATTCGGACATTCGGACAGACCCAAGTTGGTTTATTAGGGCCTGACTTCGAATTTTAAGTCACGGAGATAAATTATGTGCAACGCCGACGAATTCCGAGATCCCAACTTCATGCCAACCCATGTAAATCTTGAGGAAGTACATAGAACAGGGATATTATGTAAGCTAAAGCGTTTTCGCAAAAGTTAGGACATACATGCTTGTGAAAGAAAACTGTATATTTTCTTAAACCACATAGGTTGCCCAGAGTGTAGGAATTCTAATACTGTTTTGCGAGAAATACTGTTTCAGGGGTTATGGGGAAGAATAATAGTGGGAGAAATAAAGATCAAATTCGAGAGGATGAAACTCTTGAAAGACAGATCAATGATTCGTCAGCCAATTTAGCTGAAAAAGACCGTATTCAGCGAGGTAAAATAAATTATTATAGAGAAAATAGATCCGAACTAATTAGACATATTTCTAAGAGGATAGGTAGATCAAAAGCGCCTGCTATCTCAGGCCTAATTGCCATTTTGCCAGTTTTTACGGTAGGTCTTGTTATAGTCTGGCTTTTTAACCATATCAATAATATGCCTGGAAGCGAGTTTCTTAATTTTACAGGTTTTTATGTTATAGATCAGACCATAAAGCTGGGAATGCTTCTGATTTTTTCTGCAGCTCTTGTTACTAGCATAGGGAGATTTGTTAGGACGCCTTATGGTTTTAGAGCTGAAAAAGTTGTGGATAACTCTTTTGATCATATTCCTTTTCTTGGCGCAATCTACAGCCTAGTAAAGGTCACCACTGAAACTGTTTTGACAGGCGCAGAAGATCTCAGCGAACCAGTAAAAGTAGAGTTTGATGGGTTGCGACTTACTGCTTTCAAGACCGGCAACATTTCAAAGGACGGAAGACCAATAATTTTTCTTCCTACAGCCCCTAATATCACTACAGGACTTGTCATCGAAATAGATCCTGAAAAAATTGTTGAAACTGGCGAAAGTGCAGAAGAGGCTCTTACAAGAACTCTAAGTGCGGGTTTCGGGCAGAAAAAACAGGATAATGTAAAAAAGACTGTTTAAACTTTCAAAAAAGAATATTATAGTGTTAAACACTAGCTTTTCTATAATATATGGCTAGAGAACAGCTAAACTATTAACTAATAGACTAAAACAAGTGATTAAGTGAACAGTATTGGCACAGCACCACCATGAACAATTAGAGCTCATAAACAAAACACCGCTAGATTTTGAAGCATATAGACTCTTAAAATCAGCCACAAATCCTAACTACGAAGTTATGCAGAAAGAAGCAGGCGAAGAAATCATTTTTGAGCCCTTTATAGTTGAAAAATACATTGATGATATTAGGCCTCATTTTAACTCCAACTTATTTGGTGGAATTACGGTAGATCCAGAAAGCATAGCCACAATCTACTCAGAAGAAATAAGGGACAAAAAAGATTTTTACGGCGACTTCAATCCAGAACATACTGTATCCTACAACTTTGGATCTGCAATAGGCAATCTATCTAACGAGAAAACAGAAAATTCTCCAGGATCTCCAGATATAGAGCGCAATATTGATGACATAATGGAAAACTATTCGGAGTTCTTTTATGAAGACCCAAAAACAATGACAATGAAAAAGGGAGCCTATGATTGGCTAATTTACATAGAAGACCAATGGCCATTCTGACTAGACTATTCATCCAGATATTCATCTTCACTATACGCGGCAAAAAGGCCTGTGGCCATGTTCATTGAAGCATCGGTATTCTTAGCTTGAAGCTGTTCTCCGATATCTACTAAGACATTTAGGCCAAATCTTCCCTCGTAACTTGAGACCTGTGAACCATCTAAAACTTCCATACACACCTCATCCATCCCTAAATCCGCTAGCCCCGCTACTACTTCATCAACACCCTTTCTTATACCACGGCCCACATTATAGGCATGTAATACAGCACCATCTGGATTGCATCGTAGGCTTGACTCATCTTCATACACCGATTCAATTAGCGGTGAATCTCCAATACTAAATTTTATCACGGGGCCACCTGTACTCGAAAAATTTCCTTCAGGATCTAATTTTATACTTTCAACAGCCAAATCAGAGTACTCTGCCTCTATATTCTCACTTCTAAACTTTTGAAGCCTATCAACCATTACTTCTACAGAATCAGCTTCTTCTAGCTCCTCAATACTCTTATTACGCCAGTACTCAAAATCTGCGTCATGCATGGTTACTATTTCGCAATAAGTAATATAACACAGTTTTTAACATTTCCGGAAGCTGAAAGTTTAAAGAAATAAATTTAGTAGTCTATCTACCCTACAGATAACTCAAAATAATATCTAAATTAATAACTTCCTAAACGATAATCCTAATATCTCCTTCAATTTTTGATCACCGCACTAAAATGGAGGATAAAAGAACTCTAGCTGCCCAAAACACAGTTATTTCTTTAAATTTACTAATACTGAACCTCATAAAACAAATTTTTATCCTTCAGAAAACCAGAATTATTTCATGAATGACTTGAATAAAGCAGAGAAAAAAGTTATAGATAGATGCGGAACAGAACCCAGATTCTCATCAGAATTGCTGTGTGAAGAAAGAAAAGGAACATTCAATTGCAAAAAATGCGGACAGCCCTTATTTTCTTCAGAGCATAAATTTGAATCAGGTAGCGGATGGCCTAGCTTCTATGACATAATAGAATCAAAAAAAGTAGGGCAAAGAGAGGATAACTCGCACGGAATGATTAGAACAGAAGTATTCTGCACAGGATGCAAAGCACATTTAGGCCACTTATTCAAAGATGGTCCTCAAGATGAGACAGGACTGAGATACTGTATCAACGGAATTGCTTTAACGTTTGAAAAAGATTAAGCAAATATGGCCAAAAATGTTGCAGCTTTTTACTCAAACCGGTCAGAAAAATTTGCTGATAAGCACTCTATAGATAACGTACCTGAAAGCTATGTTAAATTACTTTCAGAATTTTCCGACTTAGTGAAAACAGGAAAAGTCCTAGATGCTGGCTGTGGCCCGGGCAGAGATGTGCGTTATTTTGCCAAGAAGAATCTGGATGTTATAGGCATTGATGCTTCTGAAAAAATGATCAAAGAGGCAAGAAAACGAGGCGATGAAAAATACCAAGTTATGAATGTTGAAGAACTTGATTTTGATAATCAAAAATTCGATGGAGTTTGGTGCAATACTGTGCTCATCTTCTTCAAAAACAAAAAGAGGGAAAAAATCTTAAACGAACTTAGAAGAGTATTGAAGCCCGGAGGCATGATTCATTTGGGTTTGAAGGAAGGATCAGGGACATTTCTTAGAGAGATAAATAACGAATCTATTACACAATATTTATTATCACAAGCCGAAGCAAGAAAATTTCTAGAGGACAATGAGTTCGAAATATTGGAAATATATGTCAATGAGACTAATCAAGATTTTAATTTCCTTAACATCTTTGCGAGAAAGATCGAATGACTAAAATTGTTCTAGGAGGAGGATGCTTCTGGTGTATCGAAGCAGCATATAGAGAAGTAGAAGGAGTCGATAAAGCAACTTCAGGTTATTCAGGAGGTCATGTAGAAAATCCGGCTTACCAAGAAGTATGTATGGGTAAAACAGATCATGCAGAAGTCGTAAAACTAAAATACAAGCCAGAAATCATAGATCTTGAAAACCTGCTGGAAATATTTTTCAAGATCCATAACCCCATGACCAAAGACCGTGAAGGCCCTGACATAGGACGACAGTATCGCTCGATAATATTTTACCAAAATCAAATTCAAAAACAAGAAATACAGTCTTTTATCCAGAATAAACAAGATAATTATAAACAAGAAATAGTCACAGAAGTCAAAAAGCTGAAAAAATTCTATCCTGCTGAGGAAAAGCACCAAAATTACTTCGAGAAGAATCCTGACGATGCTTACTGCAAGATGTACGCAAGACCTAAAATTAAGAAAGCCAAAAGAACAGCAGATAAAAACAAAAACAATAGCTTCTAAAAATATGCTGGAACTAATAAATCACGATATCAAAGTCCTGGCAAAGGAGAGTCTATACAATTTTTAGTAAGATACGAGATTTCTCTCGGATATATTCAAAATATGGTCCACAAGCTCAACCTCTTCTAAATAGATGTATTTATTTGAATATCTGCTGCGTAGGCTTTATCCTTCTTCAGTATAAGCGGATTTATATCGATTTCTTGAATTTCTTCATGGTTCAAAGCTAGTTCGCCAAGTCTAATGACTGCATCCTTCACGGCTTCGAGCGAATATTCTTTTCCTCTTGATCCTTCAAATAGTTCAGAGCTTTGTAGTTCACGAATCATTTGTTCTGCTTCTTGTTCGGAAATCGGCGCTATTCCAAAACTTATGTCATGTAAGGCTTCAATATAGATGCCTCCAAGACCCACCATTATCATAGGTCCAAATTGTGGGTCGCGTTTCATACCTAATGCTATTTCTAGACCTTCTAGTTGCTCTTGTACCATTACTCCATTAATTTGGCTGCCGGGCTTCTCATGATGTACGTTGTCGACTATCCGTTTGAATACATCATTCACTTTTTGCCGTGACTCAACCCCAGTTTTAATCCCGTCTATATCCGTTTTATGCGCAATATCCGGAGAATTAATTTTCATCACTACAGGGTATCCTATGTCAACTGCTGCTTCTTCAGCAGAGTGAGGAGTCTCAGCATTCTTACTCATCGGTAAATTGAAATTATAAGCCTTCAGTAGCTTGTGCCCATCCATATACCCATTGTATTCTTTCAAAGCATTCTCAGCTTCCTTTTGGTCACATTCTACGTCGCTATAGTTTCTGTCTGTTTCAAGGAATTTTCGATAGTTATTCATCGCCTTAAAGGATTTTACCGCATCTACAGGGTCTTGAAACTCCGGGATATTATTCTCTTCTAGTATTTCTACTCCTTTTTTGATGTCCTGTTCACCGAGGAAACATGCGAAAACCGGTTTTTCAGTCTGTTTTTCGGCCTTGACAATTGTTTTTGCTGTTTTCTCTATCTCAGTGTTTGCTTGTGGAGTGAGCAACACCATTACGCCATCCACATTCTTATCTTTCAGAACTGCTTCTAAGGCCTTTTTGTATCTATTATGGCCTGCATCACCTATTACGTCAAGAGGATTTCTTATAGTTGATTCTGAAGGCATGAATTCATGGAGTTTCATCTTTGTGTCTGTAGAGAATTCTGCTAACTCAAGACCATGCTGATCTATTTCATCAGTTGCTATGACGCCTGGACCTCCAGCATTTGTTATTATCGCTATTTTATCTCCTTCTGTCACTGGTTGATACGCGAAGGCTCTACCATATTCCAACAGTTCTCTATTAGATTCCGCCTCTATTATCCCTGATTTCCTAAATGCTGCTTGGTAAGCCTGGTAAGATCCTGCGATGCTGCCTGTATGCGATGCTGCCGCCTCTCCGCCTTTACTTGTTCTTCCTGACTTTACCATAACTACTGGCTTTTTCCGAGAAGTTTTTTCTGCTTCTTTCATAAATTCTCTGCCATTTTCTATCCCTTCTGTATATGATAAAATAGCGTCTGTCTCATCACTTCTCCATTTTTTCAACAAGTCTATTTCGTTTAGCATAGATTTATTGCCTAAAGATACAAAGTGTCGGAACCCTATATGCTCTGCTTTGGCATAATCTAGTATTGCAGTACAAAAAGCTCCACTTTGAGACATAAAGGAAATATTTCCTGTTTCTGGCATTTTTGAAGCAAAGCTAGCATTCATAGCATTTTCTGTGTTTATTAGACCTAACACATTTGGTCCTAGAAGCTCTATATTATTTTCTTCTGCTATCTGTATTATCTGTTGTTCTAAATTAGTTTCTCCTGTTTCTGAGAATCCTGCTGTGACTATTATTACTGCCTCAACGTTTTTCTCAGCCGCATCTTTCATTACTGTTGGCGTTATCTGAGCTGGCACAGATATAACAGCTAAATCCGTGCCTTCAGGTATCTCATCTAAAGCTTTCTCTCCTTCTACTTCGACAGCATTAGGATTTACTGGTACTACTTCGCCTTTGAAGTCATGATGAAGATTATCAAATATTTCGTGGCCTGTCTTTCCCTCATGGCGTGAAGCACCAACAACTGCCACCTTTTCAGGATTGAAAAGTTTTTCCAGCATAATAGAATGTGGGTCTTGCCAGAATTAATAGGTTAGTGGATTTACGCAGCAGTAGCAATCTCTAATCTTTCTTGATATGCGATAAAATCAATTTGTCTATTTCCGCTCTTGATTCGAAGTTATTGCTTGCTAGATTAGTAATCCATAGATAGCCAAAATTTATTTTTTCCAGCATTAACACTTTTTCTCCTAGTTGTTTGCTAGGCACGGATTTAGCTTTGTCCCCTGATAAATAGTTTATCCGCCTGCATGCTCTATAATCTCCGCCTATTGTATACCAATCTTTCTCAATACTTGTTCGGCATCCCTCAATATAGATTCATCTACTCTCCCTAATTCTAAATCAAATTTTGCTTTTAACTCAGGACCCGTTCCAAAAAGTTCTATTAAATTATGGTGTTAAATTAGTTCACCAAAGAGTTACAAACCATTTTTTATATACCGTGAGAGGCCTTTTCTCAATATAATGGCGCGCAAAGAAGTTTACTCAGGTTCTATTGAGAGAATTGAGGTAATGAATGCTGATGATGAAGAAGATTTTCCTTGGATTGAGGAAGATGAATATAGAGAACTTTACAAGAAAATGATGATTGCACGAAAGTTTGATGAAAAAGCGTTTTCACTTCAAAGAAGAGGAGAAATCAGCACTTATGCCCCTCACAAAGGGCAGGAAGCAGCACAGATAGGTTCAATGTTTGCTTTGGAAGAGGATGATTGGATGGTGCCTAGCTTCAGAGAAACTGCGGCATTCATAATGCGCGGTGCGCCCTTAGAGAAAATATTTCAGAGGTGGATGGGTAATGCTAATGGACAAAAAGGAATTTCTGAAATCAATACTTTGCCTGTAGCTATACCTGTAGGCACTCAAAATTTGCATACGGCAGGGCTAGGAATGGCTATGAGCTTTAAAGAAGATGAAAATGCAGTGATAGGTTTTACAGGAGATGGATCTACAAGTGAAGGCGACTTTCATGAGGCATTAAACTTCGCAGGAGTTTACAACGCTCACTCGGTGTTTTTTGTGCAAAACAACCAGTTTGCGATTTCTATGCCTCGTGAGAAGCAGACTAAATCCGAGACCATTGCTCAGAAAGCCTTAGCCTATGGCATAGAAGGCATCCAAGTTGATGGAAATGATATTTTAGCCGTTATTAAAGCTACACAGGAAGCTTTAGAGAGCGCCCGAAACGGAAATCCTGTTTTGATAGAGGCAGTAACTTATCGTTTAGAAGACCATACTACGTCTGATGACTCTACAAGATACAGAGATAGTGAAGAAGTAGAGGAGTGGAAAGAAAAAGATCCTTTGAAACGTTTCCGCGAATATTTACAGGAGCATGACATATGGGATGATGAACTAGAGGCCTTTGAGGAAGAAGCAAAGAAAATAGTAGATGAAGCAGCAAATAAGGCCTTGGAAATGGAGGAGCCTGAGTTTGATGAACTTTTTGACTATGTATATGCCGATATGCCTGATTTGTTGGCTGATGAAAAGGAAGAATTCAAAGAAGAGGTGAACAAATAATGACAGAAAAAATGAATGTTATTGAAGCCGTAAACGAAGCCCTAAGAGATGAAATGAATGAGGATGAAAACGTTATTGCCTACGGTGAGGACGTGGGTGAGGATGGAGGCGTTTTTCGGGCTACGAAAGGCTTGCAGGAAGAATTTGGAGAGAAACGAGTTTTTTCATCCCCTTTGGCTGAATCTGGAATAGCAGGTACTGCCATAGGGATGGGGCTTTATGGTTTCAAACCGGTAGTTGAGATGCAGTTTTCTGGTTTCTCTTATCTTGCATTCTACCAGATTAAAGAACACGCGTCCCGGATGAGGATAAGAAGTCGGGGCGACTACACCGCCCCTCTTACTGTGAGAGCTCCTTATGGTGGAGGAATACGTGCATTAGAACACCATCAGGAAAGTCCAGAGGCCTTTTATGCACATTCTCAAGGCCTTCATGTAGTAATACCTAGTAACCCTCAGGACACTTACTCTCTACTCAGAAAATCGATACAGATGGATGATCCAGTAGTGTTCTTAGAGCCTAAAAAGATTTACAGAGCGTTCAAAGGCGAAGTTGATAAGGAAAAAGAAGTCGATTTAGAAAAAGCAAATGTAGTGAAAGAAGGGGAAGACGTGACTTTAATCGCTTGGGGTGCGATGGTACCTCTAGCTAAAGAAGCAGCGAGAGATACAGACATCTCAGTAGAAATAATTGATTTGAGATGTATTTACCCAACAGATTTCGGCACCATTATCAGTTCTGTAAAGAAAACTGGAAGAGCAATGGTGCTTCATGAGGCGCCAAAAACAGGAGGTTTCGGCGGAGAAATTGCAGCAAGAATACAGGAAGAAGCAATTCTTCATATGGAAGCTCCAGTTGAAAGAGTAGCTGCACCAGATGTGCCTTACCCTCTCTATACGCTAGAAGATTACTACATGCCTAACAAAAAAAGAGTTAAAAACGGCCTTGAAAGAGTGCTGGAATTTTAGGTGATCTAAATTAAATTCAAGTTCCCTGATACTGGAGAAGGAGTCACAGAAGGAAAATTTCTAGATTGGCAAGTAGAAACAGGGGACGAAGTCAAAGAAGATCAAATAGTAGGAAGCGCCGAAACCGATAAGGCTGTAGTAGACATTCCATCTCCCAGCGATGGTTTAGTTAAAGATTTGAAGGCCTCTCCAGGCGACAATGTTAAAGTGGGTGATGTAATAATGATACTAGATACTGATAAGGACTCTGGTCAAGACACTAAGACAGACGAGTCCATATCAAATAAAACAATAGATAATAACGAAACTAAGGATGAAAAACTGTCTGAACCGCAAACAGATGAACACGTAGATGCAGTAATGGGAGGTTCACCATCAGCAAGCTCTTATTCTAACGAAAACTCCGATAAAAGTCAAAAACAGGAGCAAAAACATTCGAAAGACAATAAAGACAAAATACTAGCGCTTCCAAAAGTAAGAAAAAAAGCTGAAAAAATAGGCGTTGATTTGGCTAAAATAGATAAAGAAGGCCGAATTACAGAAGAAGATCTAGAAAAAGCCTCAGGAAAAGAAGTTTCAGCCGACTCTAAAGAAACTGAAACCATTAAAGAAGAGTCTAAAGAATCATCTGAGGCAGTAGAGCATCATTCTCCTTCTGAAAGCATTAATGCAAGCCCTTCTGTCAAGAGATTAGCGCGTAAAAAGAATGTTAATCTTTCAAAAATAAATGGTTCTGGTAGAGGCGGAGAAATCACTAGAGAAGATATTAAAAAGGCTTTAAAAGGTCAAACAGACGATAATAAAGAAAAGAAAACTCAAGGTTCTGAAATAGAAGATACTAAGTCAGAAATCCATATTGAAGAAGAAGGCTTAGTTGAAAAAGTGGATATGAACGGCGTGCGTAAAGCTACAGCAAAGAAGATGAAAAAATCCAAGTTTACAGCACCACACGTCACCCATGTTGAAAAAGCAGACATAACCGACCTAGTTGAGTTACGCGAATCTGTTAAAGGCAAAGTTGACGCCCACCTGACCTACCTGCCGTTCATCATGAAGGCCTTAATAGCTGGTTTAAAGGAACACCCAGATTTAAACGCCGAACTAGATGAAGAACATAATCAAATAATACGGAAGAAATTTTATGACTTCAATATTGCAGTAGACACTGATAGAGGTCTCTTAGTACCGAGAATAGAAAACGTTGATAGCAAGAACATGGTAGAATTAGCAGAAGCAATTGGAGACAAAGCTGAAAAGGCGCAGAATGGAGATCTTTCAGCAAAAGAAATGGCTCCCGGCACATTTTCAATCACTAATCTCGGTGTGATAGGCGGAGAAGAATTTACTCCAATCATCTACCCTCCTCAAACAGCCATACTAGGAATAGGTAAAATAACTGAAACTGCTGAAGTAATTGAAAACGAAGTTGTTCCTCGAACAACTGTAAGACTTTGTTTAAGCTATGATCACCGAGTAGTAGATGGTGCAGAAGCTGCTCACTTCATAAATAAAGTTATCGAAGACTTAGAAAACCCTAGAGAGTTAATACTGGAGTTGTAAAAAATGGTTGTAGGAGATATAGCTACTGGGACGGAATTACTTGTAATAGGAGGAGGCCCTGGCGGCTACTCTGCAGCCATAAGAGCAGCAAAAAAAGGAATGGATGTGACTTTAGTAGAGCGAGATAAAGTAGGCGGAACCTGTCTTAACTATGGCTGCATACCTGCAAAGTCTCTTATCCATGCTGCAGGATTTCAGAAAAGCATAGAACATTGGGATTCGCTTGGAATACACACAGAAGAACTAGACGTAAATTTCCATGAGATACAGGATTGGAAAATAAATGTAATAGAAAAGCTAAATTCTGGCGTAAAAACCGTACTTGAACAAGAAAACGTTGACGTAAAAAAAGGTGAAGCGCGATTTATAGATGGAAAAACAGTGCGCGTAGGAGAAGCGCATAAAGCTGAGAAAATAGAGTTCGAGAAATGTATAATCGCTACAGGAAGCAGACCTATAGAGATACCCGGCCTAGAATTTGATAAAGAAGGTGTAATATCCTCTAAAGAGCTTCTATACTTAGAAGAAGTTCCTGAAGACCTCGTTGTAGTTGGAGGAGGCTACATCGGTATGGAAGCTGTTACAAAATTTTGTAAGTTCGGCTCTAACGTAAAAATAATTGAATCAGAAAGTAGAGTGCTTGCAAACTTTGAAGAAGAAATAGTAGATAATATCCAAGAGTCTTCAAGCTGTTACACTGCAGAATTATACACCTCTACAAATGCAGTAGAAGTGAAAGAAGGCGATAGACCAGTTCTAGTAGCAGAAAAAGACGGAGAGTCTCTAGAAATAGAAGGAGATTATGTACTTGTTGCAGCAGGCAGAACGCCTAAACCTGTGCTAGAAAATCTGCAAATAAAGAATGCAGATCTAGAATCAAACGAAGATGGCTTTATAGAACATGACAATCAGATGAAGGCTTCTGAAGATATTTTTGTGATAGGTGATGCTGCAGGAACCCCTATGCTTGCGCATAAAGCCTACATGGAAGGTAAAATCGCAGCAGAAGTTGCTTCTGGAGAAAATTCGGGTATGGATTCTGAATTTATACCGAAAGTTATGTACACGGATCCTGAAGTAGCAGTAGTAGGTCTTAACGAAGATGAAGCCCGTAAAGAATATGGGAACGTCCTGATAGGTAAGTTTTCAATGGCTCATTCCGGTAGGGCGTTGACTACCTATGGAGGGAAAGGCTTTGTCAAAGTCGTGGCTTCTGAAGATGAAAAACTACTTGGAGTAAGTATAGTATCTGAAAGAGCCTCAGAAATGATTGCGGAAGCAACTCTTGCTCTAGAGATGCAGGCCTATTTAGACGACGTAATTTATACAGTTCACGCTCATCCTACTTTCGCGGAGGGCTTTAAAGAGGCTTGCGAAGATGCGAAAGACTTGAGCGTGCATTCCTAGTCTCTGACGATTTATTATTGACCAAGTGGCAATCTTAAAAGTATTCAGACTAATTCTTGTACATGGTAGAATGCCCATTCAGTGACAAAGAATTTGATTCTAAACATGAGATGTATCTTTACTGGGCAGAGAACCATATGGACGAACTCAATTCTCATCAGAAGAATAAAGTAAAGAAAGCGAAGAGGAAAGAAAATGAAAGTCAGCAAGCACAGCTAGCATGGCGTAAAAAAATGATGATGAGAGGCTTAGCAGGCCTAGTAGTAGTTTTTGTAGTATATCTTTCCGCGCCTGCAATTGCAAATCTCTTTGCTGGAGGAGCATCAATTGATTTCGATGAACTAGAGCTAGAGAACCAGCCAATGCTCGGAGACGAAGATGCCGACGTAACAGTAGTAGAATTTGGAGACTACCTCTGTCCGGCATGTCAGAGCTTTGAACAGCAGGTTAAACCTGAGCTAATGAACTTAATCGATGAAGGAGATGTAAAGTTCTATTATCTGGATATAACCCTGCCGCAGTTCAGCCCTCAGAATGTACAGGCATCAATAGCTGCACAATGCGTTTACGAACAAGACGAAGATGAATTTTGGAACATGCATGACGCGCTCTACGTAAATCAAGGACAGATAGATTACGGCTCATCTTCTCTGGTAACTTTAGCAGAGGACAGTACTGAAGGCCTAGACTATGAAGAACTTGAAACGTGTATCGAAGAAGAAGAGACCGGCGATGCAGTAGACAGAGATAATCGATTTGCTGATAACAATGGCGTGACTTCAACACCTACAGTATTTGTGGACGGAGATCGCATCGCAAACTGGGAAGAGCTGGCCTCTCTTATTGAAGACAACTATCTGTAATGGAAGATAACCTATTGGAGCATTACCAACATAATAGGGATGAAATAGAAGCTACAATAGAAGAATTTAGAAAGCTAAGAACTAGTAATGATACTCGGATTTTCCAAGAACTCTCATTCGTTATTTTCACATCTCAAAGTTCTGCTGAAAACTCTTGGTCTGCGGCCAGAAAAATAGGTATGGAAGGCCTTCTAGAACTTGAAAAAGGTGAAATAGCTCATATACTCACACAAGAAGATGTGGCGTACGAAAATCGTAAAGCAGACTATATTATTCAAAACAGAGAATTTTTATCACAGCCTACTTTCAGAAATCCTTCTACCACTTTGAAATTAAAATCTCGTATAAGAACTGAAAACCTCAATACTACTAGAAAATGGTTTGCAGAGAATATTAAAGGAATAAGCTGGAAAGGTAGCTCCCACTTCCTTAGGAATATTGGTTATGGAGATGAATTTGCAATACTTTCTCAGCATACTCTCAGCGTTTTAGCTGATTTAGATGTTCTTGCTAAAGAAAAACCGCCGAAAACTGAGAAAGAATATCTATCGGCAGAGAAACAAGTTCAAGAATTTTCAAAAGAGATAGGCATCAATATTCAGGCTTTAGACCTAGTTTTATGGTCTTTAAGAACTGGAAAAGTATTCAAGTAAGAAATTGCCTCTAGTTGAAACGTCCTAGGCCGCTTTGACGACCTTTGCCTTTTAACTGGTTCTCAGTATAGTCAAAGACCTTGAGAACTCTCAATGCAACAGGAATTAATTGGTTTTCTATGTAATAATCTGCGTCATAGCTTTCAGCATACTTCGTAAGTTCTGCTTTCCCAGATATTGTGCTACCATTAGTTGTAATTACGTAATCTACAGTAGTTTCAGGCTGTATGTCATCTCCCCTTTTCATGGCTTTTTTCGCAGCCTCAACGTGAGGAGCGGTTGAACCATATTCTTCCGGCGGTTTAGTCAATGTAGTATAGATTTTCAACTTTTCAACAGGCACATTTCCTGACTTCAAGGAGTCAACTCTTTCTTTCACAAGCTTAACAGCCCCCTCCACATCGTCTTCAAGAACCTTCCGGAGTACCTCTTCCTGTGTGTCCTTAGCTATAGGACTCCAGTCGCGCCGCACCTGTTCAAAACCAGTTATCTTCATCACTCCATCATCATCTATCAACGCATATTTTTTCTTTGCACCTTCTCCAGACTCTTTCGAAGTGAAAAATCCTCTCTTAAACAAGCCCTCAAACTCTAATTCCATAAAATCAGGCAATTCCGAATTGACCGATTCTAAAAATCCATCCAAGTGTTCTTCAAGATTATCCTTACGAAGCATAACAGAATCAGTATCCCCATAAACCATTTCGAATCCCATTTCTTCAGCCATTTCAACAGTATCTTGAATATACTTTCTGCCTAGAAACGTTGTGGCCTCTGCTGACTCTCGAGAATACCATCTTGCCCCGCTATAACCTAGATAACCATAGAAAGAGTTAGCAAGTATTTTCTGAGCTTGTTGCCTATTATCTAAAGACTGATACTCTACCCCCTCAGCAGTTTCCATCTGCTCTTTTATCTCATATCGAGAACTCACTAAATCTTCAACCAATTCTGGGAAAAATCCTTGTTTATCTTGACAGAAACTGCACCCCATTTCCTCTACCTCGAACTCATCTTCACAACCTTCTACTTCGAGTGTATCTGGAGAAATATTATGCGCCACCATTACTGTAGGATACAAGCTACGGAAATCAAATACTGCCACGTCCTCATATAATCCTGGATTAGGCGTATAAACAAATCCTCCTTTATAAGCCTGTTCTCTATCTCTCTTGCTTCTCTTAGATTGAGAAGGCCTGTTCTCTGCTAAAATGTTACGATGATATGCTTCTCGTAATAGATAGTTTTCTGTAAGCTGACCGTACGTCATTCTACAAGTGTCAAAAGGAATCAGACCTGTTATCTTAGAAAGCTCTATTATCTGCGGCACTATTTCTCTTCCTAGTTTATAGGTAATTTCTGCATCTTTCAATGCATAATGAGAGAACTTATCGATGTCTCCATCTTCTCTCCATATAGTTTTCATTTCATCCCACTCTAACTGATCTTTTTTTAATCCAATTAGTTCTCGAGCGACAGAGTCAAGATCTAAAGTCTCTGAATCTATCCCTGGCGCCATTATGTGAGTGATAAATGGATATAGGTCTAAATGCATTCTACCTTTAATTCTAGCACCAGCGAAACGTCCTCGTCGATTAAATTTCATTCGCTCTCCGTTTCGGCCTAAAGATAGTTCTATATTATTTCTTTCAGCAGCCTTTCTAAGAACTTGAAAATCAAACTCATCCGTATTATAACCTGTTAAAATATCAGTATCTTGCTCTTCAACAATCTCAATAAATCTTTGAAGGAGTTTTTCTTCGTCTTCTAAAGTTTCAACAAAATCTAGTTGTGACTCTTTCAAGCTTAAAACTTTAGAAAAGTTATTAGAATAAAATGCCGCCATTATTATTTCATCATCTATTACTTCAAGATCAAAAGACATCTCTCGCCACTCAGTTTCTCCTGAAATAGGTTTTACATCTTCCACCAGGATAACTGATTCAAAGTCCTCAGACTCTTCCAACTCTCCTTTTACCTCAACATTTTGACCAGGCCTGATAGCATTATCTATAAGATAACGCCTGTAAAATGGGATATCAAACTCTCTGCATTTTTTTACAGATTTAAGATCCCATATAGCATTTTTTAGATGCGGAACATTTGCAGGAATATTTGTGATTATTTTTAAGGCGTTTAAACTTTCTTTTTCGCTCTTTAACTCGACATTTTCAGTTTTTAGAATATTAATACTTCTTCCATTATCAGATTCGAACTCTATATCTTCTATCTCATCTTTTATTTCTTCAACATCTTTTTCGGGTATTGCATAGAAGTAAGGCTTGAATTCGGAGTCTTTCAGCATGTGCACGCCGTCGCTATTTCTCCCAAATATACGGACAGTTACCTCTGTATCGTCTACGACGTAATCTGCATCAAATACTGTAAGTTTCACACGAAACCTGTGAAATGTTGAAGGTTAAGTAATTCAGGGAACTGATTTAATTCTCGAGTCTCGGTTTTGATACATGAAAGTTCTACTTCTAACCGACATCCATGGCAATAGAGAAAATCTTGAGGAAATACTTTCTAGAGAAGAATTTGACGCTGTTTTATGTGCTGGAGACATAAGTGATGCTAGAGAGTACAGCGATTACTCCTCTAAATTAGATGAAATACTAGATATTCTGGAAGAAAAAGGCCGGCTAGCAAAAGCTATTCCAGGAAATATGGATCCTGAAAAAGAATGTGTGGGCTCATTAATAGATAGAAGAATGAATCTGCACAAGAATATTGCCAGTTTCAGAGACTTTGAAGCAGTTGGCTTCGGCGGCGGCCTAACTCCTTTTGGAACGCCTTTTGAGCCTTCTGAAGAGGATATTAAAAATTCTCTAAATACTCTCTACTCTCGGATGACTGCGGAACGCAAAGTTGCAGTAATCCATCAACCGCCGAAAGACACTGATGTAGATATAGCAGAAGGAGATCATGTTGGAAGTGAAAAAGTGAGGGAGCTAATAGAAGAAAACAGCTTTGGTTTAGTATTGACAGGACATATACATGAATCAAGAGGGATCGATGAGCTTAGCGATACCGTAATAGTTAATCCTGGTCCCGTCTTAGATGGATTCTATGGAGTTTTAGATACTGAAAATGGTTTCGAGGCTGAGCTGAAGAGACTATAACTCAGGAAGCCACTAGAGAAACTTAATATCTAATCTTCTATATATTTTCTTTAACTCATATAATTAGAGTGGAATCAACACTGATAAGCCAAAATCGGTGTCTTCTAAGTAAGAGTTGAAGAATTGAAGGCCTCTGAGCGGGAAAGACTTTTATAGATAGCTATATTGAATGTTATTTGAAAAAGGCCGATGGCCGCTAAAATGGAGGTGAAAAATTTATGGCAGAACTACCACTTGCACCTGTAAAGAGAATCGTAAAACAGTCTGGAGCAGCGAGAGTATCTGAAGATGCAGTAGAAGAACTAAGAGACGAACTTGAAGCTCACGCAGAAGACAGAGCTAGACAAGCTAAGGGATACGCAGAACACGCTGGCAGAAAGACTGTGCAGGCAGCAGACGTCAGAACTTCCAGACGATAAGTCTGGACGAACTTTTTAACCCCTCCCCTCCCACCTTTTCTTTTATGAAAGCAGAGAACTCCTTCATATTTCTACCCGGAATCGGAGAAAAAACAGAGAAAAACTACTGGAAAAGCGGATACACTCACTGGGATCACTTAAAAGATAGTGGAAAACTAAATGAAAGTAAAAGAGAGCTACTTGAACGTGCAGAACGTAACTTAGAAGTTGAAAACACAGTTTTCTTCAAAGATAAAATGCCTTCAAATACTCTCTGGAGAATATACGAAAACTTTACGGACAAGGTTTGCTTCTTCGATATAGAAACTACAGGTCTTTCTCCAGAAAGAAACAAAACTACTACCGTCAGCTTTTACCGTAATGGAAAATCAAAGACTTTAATTCGTGGACAAGACCTCACGAGAGAAAGACTAGAGAAAGAATTTTTTGAATCTAAAATACTTGTCAGTTTTAACGGTAAGAGATTCGATGCACCATTTCTTGAGAAAAACTTCGAACTCGATATCCAGACCCCGCACATTGACTTAATGTATCTCTACAAACGAATAGGCCTCACAGGAGGTCTAAAAAATATTGAGAAACAGTTAAACGTCAACAGAGAACTTGAAGACATAGACGGTCGTGAAGCAGTACGACTTTGGAAAAAGTATGAGAAAAACGGAGATACAGAAGCGTTACAGAAACTTGTACGTTATAACCAGTACGATGCAGAGAATCTAAAGGATTTAATGGAAATTGCAGTCCAGAGACTTGAAAGAAAAGTTTACAGACCTCATCTCAAGTGAGGCCTAAACTTTCAAGAGATTTTCCAGAACCCAGCGTCTTCAATTCTTCAACTCTTTTTATTTCAATCCACTTGTAATCTGAGTGCTCTTCGTTGAGTTCAACGCCTTTTTCTTCTAAGCTTGCAAGAAATGGATAAACCCTCCAATATCCTAGTTCTCCCTGACTTATGAACCAGCCTCCTTCGTCTATTATCTCTCCAGTCAAGCCTGTCTCTTCCTTTAATTCGCGTAGAGCAGCCTCATGTCTAGATTCGCCTTCTTCTATACTGCCTCCAGGGAAATTCCAGTATCCTGTGCTCGAAGTATGTTTGCTTCGTCGCAAAATTAAGTATTTTTTATCATATTCTGAGATAACTGTAGCAACATCGCCTTTGACTATATCTAGTTGTTCTAACGCCTTATATTGTCCTAGCGTGCTATAATTTTGAAATTCTGTAAGACTTAACCACTTATAATCTGTGTGTTCCTCCCCTAATTCCACATCGTAAGATTCAGCCTCCATTAATATTGGGACTAGTAACCATTTAGAATCATCCTCACTAGGGTAACCTTCTCCGAACTTAAGAACTTCAGCATAAAGGCCAGTTTCTTCTTTAAGTTCTCTTAATGCTGTTTTTTTAACCGTTTCTCCCCTCTCAACTTTTCCGCCTACGAACTCCCAGTAACCATCTGCCGATCTTTTAGCCATCAAATATTTTTCGCCTTTCCTGACCACATTTACTGTAACTTCGCCAGTATAGTTATTCATTGCCCCACCCTCATATAGTAATCTAGATTTTCAACTATAGGAATTGAATAAGCCGCATCTCTATGTAGCTCAAGTTCTCTATACTCTTCAGAATCTACCCATTTGTAATTTTGATGTTCGCCAGATAACTCGACTTTCGGCGCTTTTATAGTCGCGTAAAAAATGCTGCAGTCAATCTTTATTTTTTCTCTGATGACTATATCAACTAGCCTCGTTATCTCTGCAACTTTTAGACCAGTTTCATCTAATATTTCTCGTGTGGCGGCTTCTTCCAACTCTTCATTCTGAACTTTACCTCCCGGAAGCTCCCATTTTTCTGACATAAAATCCTTTCGCTCCGTCTTTTGCAAGGCCAATAAACAGCCATCAGACCTTTTGAGAATTATCTTAACAACTTTCATAGGTCTTGTTGATAATGAGGCTAAAAACTTTTAAACATGGAGCTATAACTGTAACTTAGTATGACGGCCTTGGTTAATACTAATTGGCTCACTGGACACATGTCCATGCAAGTGGTGGATTCAGTGAGGCCTAACTATAACCACAGGGCCAGGGCTAAGTTCTACCAAATTATTAGATTTCTGAAAGAGTAGAACGGGATGAAGCGCCTTGGCCATCGTGGCAAGGTTGCTGACCGTAAAGCTTCAAAAAATCAGGAAAAAACTCTCACCAGTTCATCTCTCTATCTCTACGGAACGTAGAACTGGGAAGAGACGGGCAGATCTCGCTAGCAATGTGAGATCTGTTCGGCGACCCTTATTCCGATACCAAAAAAGACGTTACCTACTATAGAGGTGAAGACTAAATGAATGCAAACATGCGAGACTTTGAAGCAGAACTTGAAGCACTTGATGCAGAATTAAAAATGGAAGCAACACAAGTTCAAGCAAGTGCAGAAGTCATTCGAGCAACTGCGCTCTAAAGAGCTCTAGATCAGTCTTGATAGGCTGCTGACTCAAAAGCTGCCCAGCCATTAGCCATAGAGTCAAGAATGGAGGTAAACGACCTAGCAGGTTTTATAACCTTGCGACGGCCTTGAGAACCCTCTCTCGCGTCACGATACTCAAGATATTCATACTTTATGACGCCCAGGCGCCGAAGCTTAGGTAATATGTTGTTTTTTAGGTTGGACAAACCTTTTTCATGACCCCATTCATCGAAAGAGTTCAGCTTCTCAGAATCTATTTCTCCTTCTTTTTTGAGCTCATGAAGGAAAATCTTAGCATACTCATTTCTTTTTGGAGACTGCTCTTCAGGAAAAAACAAGTCAACAATTTTCTCCCAGTTCCACGCTCTTTCAGATAATTTATACTTTTTCCGGTCTTCCGGTATAGCAAGAGAGTTTTTAGTCACTATTGTGGAGGTCTTACGAGCTGTTGCATCGACAAATGGATGTTCTGACATATATACCTTCTTTGTAACGCTTAGTTAAAGTTGGTTTTGGTAGGGCAAGAGGTAAAAACTAGGGAAACTCATCATGTGCTATGCAATTTAATAAGGCTCTTACACCAGTAATTGCAGTAATGCTACTTCTATTAATCACTTTAGGAGCTGTGGGTACGCTATACACATTAATTGAAGGTCAGCAAGAGCAAGTGGAGGGTTCAAATCCAGACATATCATTAGATGTCGATGCGCTTAATATAGAGAGTTGCTGGTACGAAAATGGAGACACTCATCTCGCCATTAGAAATGAAGGCTCTGGAGAAATCAATAATAGCATGATAGATGCAGATATAGATGGATCGCCACAAAACATTGATTCTCATCCTGAAGGCCTTATTAATCCTCAAGACACCTTTGAAATAGAAATAGATGGCGAAATCGATGAAGATCAACAAATAGAACTTTATCTAGATGGAGATTCCATAATGCACCGATGTTTTGGCATAAATTAAATACAACATTTTTGGCCAGAAATGAGTTCTTTATTTCAATTTTAACCCACCCAACTTTCCTATATGGATTACAATAAACTCTCTAAAGAAGAATTGATACAGGCCTTAAGAACATTAGAAAGAGATCTGGAAAAAGAGCAGCAAAATAGTTCTGAATGGGAAGAGCGGGCAAAAAAGTTTAAGGCAGATCATGCGAACTACAAGAAGAAAGAGGGAGAAAGGAAAGAAACTTGGAAAAATGAAGCGCAGAAAGAATTAGCTGAAGAAATGATTGAAGTAATGGATAATCTTGAACGCGCAATACTGTCTGCAAAACAAGATTCTGCACTGCTACAAGGCGTAAAAATGGTTTCTGATCAGCTCTATGAGAAACTTGAAGAAAGAGGTCTTGAAAAAATTAATGCAGAAGGAGAAGAATTTGATCCAAGATTCCACAAGGCCGTTGAAAAGAAAGAAGAAGGCAGAAAAGTCGTAGAGCAGAAAAGACAGGGCTATATTTTCAAAGATAAAGTTTTACGAGAATCAGAGGTTGTAGTCGGCGACGAGTAGCTGCAAAATTGCTCAACTATATCGGGTTTTGGACATAGTTTAAAAATTTTTATTCACGTCAGTAAAAATAAGGTGGACTATCGAAAATGGATGAAAAGTACAACTTTGCTGAACTTATGGACACCTTGGTGAATTTCAAATGACAATAATCGGAATCGATCTCGGAACTACAAGAAGCGCAGTAGCTAAAATTAAAGAAGGCGAACCAAACATAATTGAAAACTCCGAAGGAGAACGTGTAACACCATCTATAGTGGCCTTTGATGGGGAAGAAAGGCTTGTAGGAAAAACTGCCAAAAATCAAATTCTAACAAATGAAGAAAACACTGTTAAGTCCATAAAAAGACACATGGGCGAAGATTATACTGTTACACTTGAAGGAGACGAATATACTCCTCAAGAAATCTCTTCAATGATTTTACAGAAGTTGAAGAACGATACAGAAGATAAAATCGGCGAAGAAATCAAAAAGGCTGTTATAACAGTGCCAGCTCACTTTGATGATACCCAAAGACAAGCTACAAAAGATGCAGGAGAAATCGCAGGACTAGAAGTAGAGAGAATACTAAATGAGCCTACAGCAGCAGCCCTCGCATATGGTCTTGAAGACGATCAAGATAAACAAATACTTGTATACGACTTTGGAGGCGGAACTTTCGATGTCACAGTCCTGGAAATCGGAGACGGCATCTACGAAGTCCAAAGTACTGAAGGAGACAACAATCTTGGTGGAGATGATTTCGATGAAAAAATTATCGAATGGGTTCTAAACAAGTTTGAAGAAGAAAATAATATCCATTTAGAAAACGACGAAGCTCTGCAGAGAATCAGAGAAAAAGCAGAAGAGGCCAAAAAAGAGCTGAGTTCAAAAAAGAAGACTAAAATCACCATTCCTTTCATCCATCAAGAAGATGGAGAGACTTACAACATCGATTATGAATTGACCAGAAGCAAGTTTGAATCGCTTGTAGAAAAACTGATTCAGAGAACCACTAAACCTGTAGAAACAGCTCTAAATGACGCAGATCTTGGAAACAAAGATTTAGATGAAGTAATCCTTGTTGGAGGAACAACAAGAATTCCTGCAGTACAAGAACATGTACAGGCCATCACAGGCCTAGAACCAGACCAGTCTATCTCTCCCGACGAGGCCGTAGCTATAGGTGCAGCGATTCAGGCAGGTTCCATATCCGGAGACATGGAAGATATTCTACTTCTCGATGTAGCACCCCTTTCACTCGGAGTTGAAGTTAAGGGAGGTCTAACTGAAACATTGATAGAGAAGAACACTACTGTACCAGCAGAGGAAGCCAAGACGTTCACTACAGCCCAACCAAACCAAACTGCAGTCACCATACACGTTGTACAAGGCGAGCGCGAAATGGCAAGAGACAACAAGTCGCTCGGCCAATTCAATCTAGAAGGAATCCCCCCTGCACAAGCAGGAATGCCCCAAATCGAAGTAACTTTTGAGATAGATGCCGACGGAATACTACAAGTAAGTGCCGAAGAACAACAGAGCGGAGAGGAAGCTTCAATCAGTATTGATGATGCCTCTAGACTTGACGAAGAAGAAATTGAGGACATGAAGAAAGAAGCCGAAAAGCACGCCGAAGAAGACGAAAAGAGAAGAGAGTTTATAGAGACCAAGAATAAAGCAGATCAAATAATCTCTCAAGCAGAGACTCAAATCGATAACTTTGAGGACCAAGTCGATGAAGAGCTTATTGACGGAATCAAAGACGCGATTAAGGATGTTGAAAAATCTAAAGATGAAGCAGAAGATATCGAAAACCTTGAAAAGGCATCTGAACACGTCGATAAGGCAATAGAATCCCTAGAAAAAGAACTTCAAGAGATTGGAAAGGAAATGTATGGAGATCAAAGCAGTCCTGGAGGAGTAGGAGGATTTGATCCGAGCAACATGAGCGAAGAAGATCTGAAGCAGGCAGCACAAAATATGAAGGGAACTTCAGAACAGGCTTCAGAAAACGATGTAGTCGACGCAGATTATGAAGAAGTAGATTCTGATACAGAGTCTTCTAAAGACGAGGAAAAGGCCTAAAAACCCTTTTCTCCTTTTTTAGTGATACACAGTGGCGCGCGAATACTATGATGTTCTGGGAGTAAGCGAAGACGCTAGTCAAAAGGAGATCAAGAAGGCTTACCGGAAAAAGGCAAAGAAATACCATCCGGACTCTAATTCTGATTCTTCAGATGAAGAAAAATTCAAGAAAATTAATAAAGCGTATGATGTTCTTTCAGATGAAGAAAAACGAAGAAAATATGATAGATTCGGAAAACAGGGAGTAAGCGGTAACGCCTCTGCAGGGCAACAACGGGCGGCATCCCACTTTCAAGATATTTTTGAGGAGATTTTCGGAGGAGGTTCTAGAAGAAGGCGCCAGGGTAAAGATATGAAGATTAACTCCACCATCTCCTTAGAGGAAGCTTACAACGGTCTTGAGAAAACAGTAAAAATTTCTAGAAATAAGCGTTGTGACGCATGCAATGGTAGCGGTGCGGAAAACGAAGATACAGAGACTTGTTCAGATTGTAGCGGCCAGGGACAGGTAAGACGGATTGAGCGTTCTATGTTTGGTCAGCGCCAAGTATTGAAAGAATGTACAAAATGCAAAGGCAGAGGAAAAGTTCCTAAAGTTAAATGTTCTGACTGTGGCGGAGAAGGCGTGAAAGAGGTTGAAGAAACTATTTCTTTTGAAATTCCTTCAGGAATTCAGGATGGGCAGAGAATGCGTTTAGAAGGTAAAGGCCATGAAAATCGTGAAGGCCTTTCAGGAGACCTATACGTATACATCACTATTGAAGAACATGAATCTCTAGAGAGAAGAAATAGTGACCTTTATACAGTGAAGAAAATAGGCGTAGGTGACGCAGTACTCGGCTGCAAAGTAACTGTGCAGCACCCTGAAGGAGAACTAGAAGTATCAATTCCTCAAGGCACACAGCCCGGGCAAGTACTGAGAATTTCTGGGAAAGGAATGCCTGACCACTATGGTCGCGGAGATTTGTACATTAAGATTGATGTATCCATACCTAAAAAGGTCTCTGAGGAAGAAAAAGAAATATTCGACGGTTTGCGCAGTAAAGACGCAAGCGGCAAAAAATCATTTTTTGAAACAGTAAAAGACTTTATTGATTAAGGAAACTAATTTTTAACGTTTTAATAAAAAGTATTGAATATGCCTATAGTCAGTGTTTCGGTGGATGAAGATCTCTTAGAAGAGCTAAAGTCTATGGAAGAAGATTTAGGTTTTGGAGGCCGCAGCGAATTATTCAGGTCAGCTTTAAGATCTTTTATCAAGGAGAACAAAGACTTAGAAGATCTAGAAGGAGAAACATCATGCGTATTAATCGTAGAGCATGAGAATAACGCCAAACTAGACATTCACGAGTTTCAAGGCCTTGTAAGCTCTCAACTCCATAGTCATGATCATGAAGGCGACTGTATCCAAATATTTGTGCTTGAAGGTGATGCAGAAGGCGTTGTAGAAATGAAGAACTTATTAGAAGCGAACAAGAAAGTGACGAAGACTGAGCTAGTAGGCTATTAACTATTACTAATTGAATCACTGAGAAAAAGAGTTATTTCTATACTCTCCTGATGTCTGGACCAAGTTTTTATGTTTTAACCCTCCATAAATTATGCCATGAAACTAGCACACACAATGCTCCGAACAGGTTCTCCCGAAGAAATGATTAAATTTTACAAGAATGCATTCGGATTTGAACTCAGGGAAAAGAAGGAAATGGATACATTCACATTATACTTTTTGAGACATCCTGGTCAGACTGCTGAACTTGAATTAACTTATAATCATGGAAAAGATGAAAAGTATGAGAAAGGGGAAGGATTCGGGCACATAGCAATCCACACTGATTCAGATCAATCACTACAGGATGCATACAAAAAGGCGGTTGAAGCTGGCGGAGAAGATTATAGGCCTCCTGATGAGTGTCCTGGCGACTATGCCTTTGTAAAAGATCCTGAAGGCTATGAAGTGGAGATACTTGCAAGGTCAGCATCCCAGTAAACCATTTCAGAATATATTTACAAGTCCTGCGCCGATGGCCACAAGCATTCCGTGAAGCACTAAAGTACCATACGCTGACGCAGTAACAAATTTGTGGTCATCAAAACCTTCTATAGCGGCCGGAATAGTAAGAAGACCTCTAATAAAAGGTATAAAATTTGATATAGTAACTGCTTTGAGACCTCTTTTCTCCAACGCCTCAAATATCCTATCTAAGTTCTTATCAGAAATCTTGATTATATCGCTTTCGTGCAGATCTTCCAAATTTTTCCCTTTAAATCTACGATAAAGCCAATATTGGCCCGCAGTTGAAGATGTTATTGTTATTGCTAAAATTGTGAAATAGAACTGTGCCTGTGTTGCATAGAGTATTACTGCTGTAGGCAGTAGAAAGTCCGTTGGAAGCATTTTTCCTATTAGCGCACCCTCCATAAAGAATACTAATGCTAGAAAGGGTAGGCCTAAAACAACTAGGAATTCGTATGTAGCTGCTTCAAGACCTAAAATATTGCCTCACCTGTTTAAATCGGATTTAACAGAGTAAATGATTTTTTTCAATCTGCCAGGACTTTGCTCTAGGATTAACGCATGAGCAAAGGATGTAACTACAGACGCGAATAAGGCCGTCTTTGGAACTATAGCCTCTTCATTAAACCCTGTCTTAAACTCAACGTATCTACAAGTTTGTCTGATGCTTGAAAAAAGAGTGAGATAGTCAAACCACTTTAAAACCCTATTAGCATCTACTGCAGAATATTCGTGGTCTATAAGTGCTATTTCGTCACCTACAATCATGTTTGAGACTCTGAAGTCTTTCAATGCAACACCACGAGAATGAAGCACTGGAAGAAATTCCCCTACTTTTTCTCCAAACTTTTGTGCTTGTTCGGCCTCACATGACTCTAAATAATTATAACCTGAAACTCCTTCAAGCATCTCAAATTCTAATATTTCTCCAGATTCATAGATTATTTCCGGCGCATTAAGACCTGCAGCTTTTACTTCTTTTTTAACCTCTATTTCGTTACTAATTCTGCGAGATCTAGTCATATATCGAAATTTAAGCGCTAAAACGTCTATAAATGCAACATAGAAGCTTGTCAACGGATATTTAGAGTAAATTTTGATTACAGTATCATCCTCAGTAAAATAGACTTCATTAGTAAGTCCTTCGTCATCCCTATCAGATTCTTCTATTTTCTCCTCCAAGCGCTTATCCATTAGAATTTAATTAGTCTAGATTTGTTTTAAGAGTAGTCAAAAATACGCAATGCGAGATATAAGGCCTCTTATATGAGGCTAAAAATAGACAAAAGCATTTTTAACACAGCTCACAGAGAAAAACCTGCTTAATAGATGTGTTTATTGCAGGATAACTTGTATTAATAACCGTATATTTAGTCTCAACTATTTTTAACTGTAACAAGAGGTTTTTAACTCGAACTTCATTGTTCTATCCATTGACGTTGTATAACGGAGATGATCATAAAATGGTAAATGACGACTCGAGTCCCGAGGAAAACGCACTAGTACCTGTAGGCGACGAAGAACAGGCGAATGATAATATAGGCCAAACCAGTACCGAAAATTATGGAGAAAGTCAAACAGACACCTATTCCGCCCTAGGAAGAAGAGACACAATGAAGTTGGCAGCAGGGGGCATTATAGGACTAGGAGGTCTTGGAGGATTATTTGCCCTTAGCTCTTATGGTGGAGGCAATGCAGAAGGTTCTTCTCCCGTGCTTAACGATTCAAACGGAAGCTTGAATGCTTCGGAAGAAAATATGTTTAATCCTCCTAGAGACGATACAGAATCAGATCCTATCGAAGATGTCGAATTTGATAACGAAAGCGAAGACGATAGCACTGAGCTAGACGGCAATGTTTACTTTATTGAAGGAAGTTTGGAGATAGATATAGATAGTCTTGATCCTATAATGGATTCTTCTGATGTGGTTCTGGGCATTCAGGATAACGGCAATCTAATAGCCTATAATGAAGACGTTGAAACTGATGAAGGTTATAATCCGTTATGGCGCTTTAGATCCGATGTATTTCCTGATCCTGAGTTCTATGATGCAGGGAATCAACACCCAATAGAGGAACTCTATGAAGAAGTAGATGGTGATACAGATCAAATGACTGAAGAAATGGTGAACGTATTCTATGACGAAAATCAAGATGATGGCGATTGGGAAGATCACAGCGAATATGTAGAAGTAAGCTTCTCTGAGTTGAAGGATGGATTACTAGAATACGGGAGTTTAGGAGAAGCTCAAGACTATTTCTTCGACAGAACAGCAAGCTTAGAAGATGATGAACCAGTTTTAGAGTCAGAGTGGAGAGAACTCCTCCAAGATGGGCTCGAAGCGGAAAATGGTTATTGAAAGGAGGTCATGATAATGAATAATACCTTCATTCTAGGATTTATTCTAGTTATTGGTATCGGAATAGCTGCTGTACCTGCAGTTTCAGCACAGTGGGACGGTGGAGACTCTGATAACAATCCGGGCGATTCTGATGACGATTCTAGCAGCAGTGATGATGACGATGAATCCAGTGATGGAGACTGGGGTGGCGGAGACTCTGATAGTAATACAGGAGAAGATAACGAAGGAGAAGTCCCCGAAGAAGATGAGTCTGATGAAGATACATCCAGCAGTAGCTCAGGAAGCTCTGGGAACTTACACATTATTGACGGCTTGCCAGGAGGCAGTTTAGACGTTCAGCTTTCGCAAGACACTATAATGCTTGGAGAATCAGTGACTATTGAGGGAGAGTTAACTAACGAAGACAACGCCGATAGAGAAGTTGAAATCTATCTTAACAACGATGCTGAAGAAACTCTGAATACAGATAGTAATGGCCAGTTCCAGCACGAACTAACTCCTGATGAATCGGGAGAGCACACAGTCACAGTAGAAATAGAGAATCTCAATCAAGACTTAGATCTTCAAGTAACAGAAGATGGAGATCAACTTAGCATAGAAGGTCTTACTAGTTCAATAGGAAGTCAGGCTGGAGAACGTACTACTGTATGTGCTAATGTAGTGTCCCCAACAGATGAAGCAGAAGTGACACTATACCACAACAATCAGGAGTTTGAAACACAGACAGGTTCAGGGCAAGTATGCTTTGATCCTGTGCTACAAGAAGGAGAAAATAACTTCCGAATGGTGGCTGAAGTGAATGGACAGAGTACTGAAGAAGAGACATCTAGAAACATAGGTGATGGTAGCACAGAGCCTAACGGCGAAACTGATCAAGATACATTCACAGGCGGCTTCCTAGGCGCTAACACGACCACAGCCGTTTTGGGAATTCTGGGAATAATCGCCGCATCAGGAATACTGACTCTGGTAATGCGCAGACAAGGTTATGCTCTAACACGCAACCCTTAGAGTCTGAGCACCCTCTCCTTTTTCTTTTTTCCTTTTTCTCCATAATGAAATATTCCCTCTCATTCTCACAAGAGTGTTCGAGATGGCAGAACACCAACTTGTTCAATTTGAATGAACACTCTATTGTATTTAATATGTTGTGATATTACTTCATAGTGACATAGCTGTATGAGTGTGAGAAATATATGAACATCCAAATTCGAGAGGAAGATCTAGGCGACTGGGTTAAAGAAGAAGGTCTGGGACCGCAAAATACCGGAAATAAAGCAGTTATATGGCCTGGAGAACTCTACATCGCCTATCAATTAACGCACTCTGCCGGCTTCGATAGATTAACTGCCATTTCTACTACTCATTCTCCAGTTTTAGAAGATTTGGACTGTGTTAAATGCGTATTATCACATTCTCATGATTTTGCAGCTTCGAATAGTGATAAATTTGATCTAGAATATGGATGGGCTCTAGCAACAGACACAGCAAATAGTATTAAAGAAGGACTAAGTATAGAGGAATCTATGCGGAAAATAGCAGATACATCAGAGTCTTTACTAGACGATGGAGGTTATGCAGTTTATAATCTAGAGACTACCGGAAGCCATTATGATTTGCCCTTAGATGACGATCTCAGTGCTAAAGAGAACCAGCTTGAGTATGCACAAACGTTTCAAGATTTGCTTAAACAGGAATTTACTGACTACGTAACACTGTATGAAGATCCTAGCTTTAGCATGAACCCTCACTTAGTCTGGCAGAAACAGTCCTAATATTATTTGGCAGATTGTATCCGCATTTAGCTGAGATTCTGTATCTTGACTAGTATGAGTGTTATATTTGTTCGAACACTCTGAGAGTTTCTGCATTTTTTGCGCCATGCTCCAAAACTATCCATCACAAAGAAGGTATATTAGAACTGAGTGAAGGAGTGAGTAGCTCACAGTCTGAGAAAATATACCTTCTTTATTATATAGTGTATCTTGTTCGCTTACCCTTGACCAAGCACCAAAGATATACCGAGAAACACATATTCAGATAGTTATGATATACCTTCTTTATGCTAGAAGTCTTTGTTAAACGGCTCAATAGACGCTCAAAAACACTCTGAGTGTTAATCTATATTGAACACTCACTGTAATTTGACAAACCACAAACAACTAAAAATCACTCAAAATAACTCCTTTTTCCAGCCTTAAAATCCCTGACTAATTCTTCCACACCGTCTAGATCTACACCAACCATAGCTTCAGGCTCCAAACCCGACTCCTCTAAATCACCAGCATTAA
>LFCJ01000032.1_pt1 | contig 69424 bp, 72 predicted proteins | sample 643141 | NCBI WGS metagenome assembly LFCJ01 (sample SAMN03766243, study PRJNA286221) | soda lake metagenome | biome: soda lake; feature: Kulunda steppe; material: water; isolation source: sample B1-Br-g2 brine of Lake Bitter-1 | place: Russia: Kulunda steppe | collected 2010-07
TCTTCCTCTTCTTCCTCAGCTTCCTCCTCTTCGTCTTCCTCTTCTTCCTCAGCTTCCTCCTCTTCGTCTTCCTCTTCTTCCTCAGCTTCCTCCTCTTCGTCTTCCTCCTCTTCCTCTTCTTCCTCGTCTAGCTCTTCAGGCGGCTCCTCCTCGTCCTCGAGTGCATCCGGATCCTCGAACCCGTCTTCGGCTCGCTCGGCTGCTGCGTCCTCGAGTTCTGCTTCGTCGTCGATATCGGCCTCGCTCGCATAGCGGGCGGTCTCTTCGGCGGTGAACGCCGAGATTGCTTGCAGCTGTTCGACGCTCACTTCTTGTCGTTGGAGCAGCCGGCCGACGGATCGGCAGGCTCCACGGGCGGCAAACTGCACTTGTCGAACAGTCACTTCCTGTTCTTGACGAATAACGCCGTTGCAGGTTCCGGAGGCGATCACCTGCACCTGACGGACGGTCACCTCCTGAATCTGGACGGCCCCGTGTGCGCCGCCCCGAGCGGCATATTGGACCTGCCGAACTGACACCTCCTGGCGCTGGGAGACGCCTGTTATTCCGCCGTGGACGGCCCCCGAAACGGCGTGTTGGACCTGCCGAACCGACACTTCCTGGCGCTGGGAGACACCGGTGAGTCCGCCATGGGTCGCCCCACCGGCGACGTGCTGTAACTGCCGAACCGACACCCTCTGGTGCTGGCCGGCGGCTGTGACCGTTTCGTTTGCCGCCCTAGACGTTGCTGCTTGCACCTGTCGGACCGATACCGTCTGGCCCTGTGAGAGGCCACCGACGCCACCCTGTGCCGCTCCGCCGGCAACGTACTGAACCTGTCGAACGTTTACTGTTTGGCGCTGTCTCACTGCGCTGAGCGTTCCCCGACAGGCACCGTGGCACACGGCCCGAATCTGCCTGCTGGATATCGTAATCCGCGTCAGTTGCCTCACCGCCCCGCCACACGCCCCCAACGTCGCCGATTGCAACTGCGTGATCGTCACGCGCTGGAACTGGACCAATCCGCCGGAAACCGAGCCAGCAACCGCCGGCGTGAGTCTCTCCGTTGACACCCCAGCTGTCTGTCGCTGCAGGACTGATGTCAGGCCGGACGAAAGCGGTGTCGTCTCCGCCTCCGAATCTCCATCCCCCTCGAGATCCTCGAGTGCGTCGGGGTTCAACGCGCCTTCGGCCGCGCCGGCGGTTGCCGCTTCGACCGCCTCGAGGCTGGCCGCGTCGTGGTCGGCCGCAGCCTCGAGTGCTCCCTCCCTGATAGCCGCTTGCTGTTGGTCGGTGACGTCGATTCCGTCGGCTTCGACCGTGGCGACGGCCGTTTCGATACCGGCGTCGACGGCAGCCGTGATGTCGTCATCGACCTGATCGTTCTCCTGTCCGCTGACAGCAGGGAGCTGGCAGGCGAGGAGCGCGCCGGCACCGAGTTGGAGAAGCCGTCGGCGTCTGAGAGCCGTGTCTGTCGCGTAGTGGTCGTGTGACTGTTCTGTCGCGTGTCGGTCTGTCTGATCTGGCTGATTCATTGGTACGATGGTGATCGCTCCCGACGTTTACACGCAATACATGCCCGATGGGAACGAAACCGAACAGTCTCCTGGGTGCCGATTTATTACGCCCACGGCGATTGTTGTGCGTACGGTTGCTCCCATATCAGGGAGTCCCATGGAAGTGCACAAAATTACATTCTGTGTTCGTCGTACACCCCCTATCGGAGCAACAGGGTTCGTACAGGTGTGCGCTCGCCGAATTCGAAGGTGCCCTTAGAGTTCAAACGGCTTCGCCATCGAGCGCCGGTGCTCATACGTTTGCTCAGCCCACTCCCGAACCTCCTCAGCGGTGGTTTCAACCAGTGCTCGTGGCATCCCATCGGTGTCTTCAACACCTATCTGTACACCGAGGTCGCAGATGCCCACATAGTACGGTATCACTGTCTGACTGACGAACACCGTACAGCGATCGGTGGCGAGTAATTCCGCGATAATCGATCGGTACTTTGGCTCCTCACGGAGCGTCGTTGCAATCGCCGGGTCGACGATAACCTCTTGGGTCTGTCCGCTCTCGAGAATGCACTCGTGGGCGGCTGTCATCGGAAAGAGTCCGACAGTCGGGAGCAGACTGCGGAACGTAGTTGCCGCCTGCATCGTCCGGACATGTCGGTGAACGGGGGCGTAGGGATCGTCAGTCTCCGAAACAACGACCGTTGCCTCTTCGAGAGCTCGCAGGTCGAATCCGAGTTCGTCGTCGGGAAACCAGCGCACAAATGGTCGGAGGCGCTCGACCGTCCCGGCAACCTCAATTGCAGGGATAATCTCTTCGACGACGAGTTCGCCAAGTGGCGTGATAGTGCAGATTCGATTGTCACTCCGCAGGAGGTCACGTTGTGTGAGGGCCTCGATATTGCGACGAACGGTGATTCTCGACCGGTCGATGCGATCTTTGAGTTCCCGCGTCTCGAGGTGGTCGTGTTCGTAGGCGAGGGTGAGAATGCGGACTCGCGTTGGTGACCGGGTTAAAAAATGGACCGTCTTGACGGCGGTTTCGGATATGCTCATGGCCCCCATAGTCGACCCTTTGAGAGTGATTGAGTTCAACCTGATTCAGCCTATCCGAACGAAGGGATGTGGAAAAAACACGGAGGACAGCCAGCAGGATGTGCCAGTGATGCTGCACATCCGCATCTCGTCGTGTCTGGTCTCGCTTTCACCCTATCGCTACCGAGCGGGTTCGGCCCGTGTCTCCTCGTACAGCGCCTCGAGTTCGGCCTCGAAGGTCTCGAGGATCACTCGGCGTTTCTTTTTCATCGTCGGCGTCAGCATCTCGTTTGCTTCGGTGAACTCCTGGGGGATCAGCTGAAACTGCTTAATCCTCTCGTGGCGGCCGAACTGCTCGTTGACCCGGTCGACTTCTGCTTGGATGTACGACCGCACGCGCTCGTCATCAGCGAGCGCTTGTGGGCCCTCAGGGAGATCGATCCCTTCGGCGTTGGCCCATTCCCGAATGTGAGCGGTGTTTGGAACGAGGAGCGCACCGACGAACTTCCGTCCGTCGCCGACGACCAGACACTGTTCGATCCGGTCGCTGGTTGCAAAGGCGTCTTCGATCGGCCCGGGAGCGACGTTCTTCCCCGTCGATAACACCAGCAGCTGTTTGGTTCGCTCACGAAACTCGAGGTAGCCATCGGGGCGGCGGTGGACGATGTCGCCGGTTCGAAACCAGCCGTCGGTAAACGCCTCGACGGTCGCCCCAGGCTGGTTCCAGTAGCCCGCAGCGACGTTCGGGCCGGAGACGAGCAGTTCGCCGACCTCACCGGGATCGTCGAACATCGACGAATCAACGACGGCGTTGTCAATCTGGATGTCACAGTCGACCAGCGGCGGGCCGATTGTCCCGATTTTGGGCGCTTCTGGCGGATTCACTGAGACGACGGGGCTGGTTTCAGTGAGGCCGTACCCCTCGAGAATCGGGAGTCCCATCGCATGATAGAGCGTACACAAGTGTGGTGAGAGACTCCCCCCGCCGCTGATAAGAAACTCAATTTCTCCGCCGAGGGCCGCTCTAACCTGTTCAAATACCAGTCTGTCGGCGATCGCCTGCTGTGTTCGCAAGCCAATGCCGGGGTCGTCTGCTTCCTGATACTGGACGCCGACATCGATCGCCCACTCAAAAATCCGCTTTTTAATCGGGGACTCGCTTGCCTGCTCGCGGACAGCATCGTAGATTTTTTCGTAGACCCGGGGAACGCTCGTCCCCGCCGTTGGCGAAATGGCCGCGAAATCGTCTTTCAGCGTGTCCGGATGTTCGGCGTAGGCGACACAGGCACCGCTGGCGAACATCAGAAAGTGGCCGGCGAGGCGTTCGAACACGTGTGCCAGTGGCAGAAAGGAGACGGTCCGGGTGTGTTCGTCGATCGAGGGGATCGAATCGGCTTTATCGGGCCGTGGACCGGCACGCTTGCGAAGTTGGTTGACGTTCGCCCGAAAGTTGCCGTGGGTCAACTCGACACCTTTCGGGCGGCCGGTCGTCCCGCTTGTGTAAATCAAACTCGCTAAATCGTCGATTGCGGGCTCATCAACCCACGACTCGATATCCGGTTCAGTGCCAACACCGAGAGCATGGATATCCGCAAGCGTGTAGATATCATCTCGGTCGTCGTAGCCGGGACACGCATCGATCGTCACGATCGCCGACAGCTCGAGACCGTCTTCGACAGCGAGGACGTCCTCGAGCTGTGTCTGGCCGCCGACGACGACGGCGGTCGCTCCGGGATTTGTAAGCAAATACCGAATCTGCTCGCGCGAAGAGTCGCTGTAGACGGTCGTAACGACGGCCCCTGCTGAGAGAAGCGCAAAGTCAGTTTGGGCCCACTCCATCCGCGTCGGGGCAAACATCCCGACCCGATCGCCGGGTTCGATGCCGAGTTCCCGAAATCCCGCCGCAAGCGTCGTGACGATTTCACCCATCTGCTCATAGGAGATGGCCCGAAACGCACCAGGTGGTGCCGCTGGCAACACCTCGCTGGTCAACGACCGATCGTAGACTCCGCCCTTGTACTGCTGAGCCGGACGGTTTCGATACCGATCGGTGCTCTCGAGGAATAGCCGACCGAGTGTCGTCTCGCCGATCACTTCATCGGTGTACGTTCGTTCGGCCTCCCGCCAATCCATATTCTTGCCACCACTTCTAGGCAAATAAATCGTGAGGGAATGTTGGGGACAGCTCTGCCGCTTCTTCAGCCAACCCACAGTAGGGATGGATTTTTTGAGACGATTTAGGGGTGTTGCCTGTCCGGTGAAAAACGGGTCCAAACCGATTGGTAGAGGTGCCGATGAGTTGAAAGCGTTCACGTCGTCTTTACGGAGACAACTCCACAGCGATACTCGTGGACAACTGACATCGAAATCCGTTGCTGTGTGCGCTTCTGACCGGAACCATTATTTTCATGTTGGCCACCCTACTACAAACACCTATCAATGAACAGCCCTCCCTCATCGCTCACAATGAGTTGACTCGAGTGTGAGCCAGTCTCACCCGCCGCAATCGAGTGCCGCTAAACGCAGCGCGTCCTACCGGCAGGTAGGACTCGTCTGCCTGCTTGCCGTTGGGCTCGTTGCTGCGGCATTTGTTGCCCCCTCCGTTGGGGAGTTTCAGGAACCGGAGCCAAGCGCCTGCAGTATCGAAACCGATGGCGAACTGATTCCCGGCACGGACGTCGAGATCACGGTCATCAGTCCTGAGGGTCCGGTTGCTGACGTCCCGGTTGAGCTCTCTGGAGAACCGATTGGGACGACCGACGACAATGGCACGCTCGAGACAACCGTTCCCTACCAGTACTATATGGACCTCACTGCGGACGTAAGCGACTACCCCGAGTGTGAGGCCAACCGGCTCGAGGAGGTTGGCGAGACGGCCCAAGACGACGCTTCCGCAAACAACACAGTCGAGCCACCGGTCGAAACCGCTGCGCTCGGCGCCCCATCCCCGCTCCAAGTGGGCAACGTTGCGTCGGCTGACACGACAAGCGAGTTTGTGCCAACGAACGCGACAGTGATGGTAGCGGCCCCTGAGGCAGCTGATCCCGGCGAGGAGGTAGAGATTACCGCGAACGTCTCAGGCGTTCCACTAGAGGAGGCGACGGTGGCAACGGTCCCCCGGCCATCACTGCTGCCCCTTGAACAGTTTACTGACATCTCTAACCGTGATCCGATCGGAGAAACCGACGAAAACGGCACCGCAACGGTCTCGTTACCGGCAGATTCCGAGCAGGTCATCCTCGCGGTCGGCCGCGGCGATATCGAAGGCTTTGCGCTCGTTGATCTGCGGCTGCTTTCGGCCTCCTTTGCCGATGACGGGCTCATCCTGCCCGGCGATACCGCAACGGTCGAGGCCCTCGAGGGGAGCGATCCGGCAGCCGACGCCTCCGTCGAAATCGATGGGGAGCAGGTCGGGACGACCGACGCTGACGGCCAGGCGACCGTCGAGCTCCCCCAGAATCCGTTTACCCCGATCACCGTCCATACCGACTCTCAGTCGACAAGCGTGTCACTCGCCGGCTACTACGCCGGCGGGATCGGACTCACCGCTGTCGCCGGGGTGGTGCTGCTCATTGCGACGGGCCTCGCTGCATGGGCTCGCGGCCTTCGCGGCGTACTGACACTGTATGGACTGCTCGCAATCCCTGTCGGAGTCGCCCTCGCCTACTGGCAATTTGATATCCGCACCGCTGTCGGCCTCGCGTTCGCCCTCACCGCGCTTGCTGTTGGATTCTGGCTGACCAGACCGACTGCAGACGGCCGTCCCCGGGCCACAACCCTTGGCGAACGTCTCACTCGAATACTGGTCGCTCTCGCCGGTCGACTCGAGGCGCTCGCCACTGGAGTTGGTCGGCTTCTCGCCCGGTTTGTGCGGTGGCTCAGCGCACAGCCGCGATCGCTTCGGACTATCGCCCGTCGCTTCCGTCACTGGCTCTTCAGCCTTCCGGGGACGACCCGCCGGCTCTTAATCCAGATCAGGTGGCGGGCTGTCTTTGGCGGCCTCAGCCTCCCACTTGTCGTTGGGGCTGGGTTCGCCATCGACGGCCCCACAGGCGCGGCTGTGACGGCACTCGGCGTTGGACCGCTGTACGTCCTCGCTGTTGGCTACTGGTGGGTCCGGCGTCGTAGCTCTGAGCGCGAGGGGAGCGACGGTGAACCTGACCTACCGGAGCCATCCCTCGAAACCCCAACGCAAGCCGACCCCGTTACTGACCTCTGGCAAGCGTTTGCGACGCAGGTCGATCCAACCCACTGGCAACACCGAACGCCCGAAGAGATCGAACGCGCTGCTGTGTCCAAGGGCTACCCAACTGAGGCCGTCAACCGTTTTACCAGCCTCTTTTGTGAAATCACCTACGGCCATCGACCCACGACTGTCAGAACCGTCGACCGCGCTCGAGCGGTCGCCCAGCACCTTCTCGAGGACGCCAACGCAGACACCGTCACCCACACTGACGGTGGCGAACCGCAGGACGACGATCGAACCGGTGACGGTGGTTCCCGATGAGCCTTCGAACGACCCTCCTGACACTCACCGGTCTCGCGTTCATCGCTGCCGGTCTCGGCGTTGTCATCATCGCACCCACGCTCTCGGGTGGTCTCCTGGTCGATCTTCTGCTTGGCTTTCTCGCGTTGTGTGCTCTCCTTCTTGCCCTCTGGAACGTCCGGGGAACGCTCGACGGAGAGACTGGGTCGGTGCCGTGGGCCGACGACACCTTCGCCACCCCCGCTCCCGAACGGACGACACGGACCGAACAGCTCTCGGCTCACAGCCTCCAATCGCTCGTCGCCGAAGCCGGACGACAGGCCCGACGCGGCTCACTCGAGGATGGTGTGGCACTCGTCCGGTCGGAACTCCGCACGCTCGCCACTGACGCCCTCGGACAGAGTGGCCAGCAGCCGGACGATATCGAGCAGATGCTTCGGTCGGGTGCGTGGACCGACGACCGACTTGCCGCAAGCGTCCTTGACCCAGCGATTGAACCGCCATCCCGCAGCCGCCTCACCCGTTTCCGTGAGTGGCTCTATCCCGAGCGGGCGATCCGTCGGCGAACCCGCCACGCCATGCAAGCGATCGGCGAGCTGACCGCAACTGATGTCGCCTCGATTCCCGGCGGTCGCGCGCCTCGACAGATCCCCGTCTTGGAGCCACGACTCGAGGATCTCCAGGTGACGGCCGACGGCTCGCTTCAGGAGGCGATGAATCCGGCGGCAACGAGAGTGGGGCCACAGCCAATCGAACCCGAGTTTGTGGCGGATGACAGTCCCGAGAACGATAATACAGATGCTGACACCGACACTCCTGACGCTGAGACGGCTGGCGAGGAGACGGCCACCGCAGACGCCGGGAACAAGACGGCCACCATCGACACCGGGACCGACACGGGCCGTGACCCCCCACCGGAACCACTTGCTGTTTCCCGCCAGAAACGCCCGAGTCGGGCCGCGATTGGGGCGACCGTCGCCCTTGCTGCCGCCGGGCTGGTCGATCAAAACCCAATCCTCTTGCTCGGGGCGACCCTTCCCCTCGCGTTCGTCATCGTCGATGGCCTCTCGAGCCCCACGGTCCCGGCGGGCTTAACTCTCTCCCGACAGGTCACTCCGACGCCAGCACCCCCCGGAACCGTCATCACCGTTACACTCTCCCTGACAAACGGCTCTTCGCGAACACTCTCCGATGTTCGTCTTGCAGACCGCGTCCCTGCAGACCTCGCCGTCCTTCGGGAGAGCCCCCGAGCAGGTGGCTCCCTCGAGCCGGGCGCACAACTCTCCGTCGAGTATCTCCTCGTCGCTCGCCGTGGCGAACACACATTCGATCCACCGGATATTCGCCTTCGGTCCCTTGGAGGTGGCGCAACGGCAACGGTGACACTCTCCGTTGCCGGCGACAATCAACTCGCGTGTCGGCTCGATGCCACAGCGCCACCGATCGACGACGAGGGAACCACCCGAATCGGGCAACTCGAGACCGACAGCGCCGGCGAGGGGGTCAGTTTCCACTCGATCCGCGAGTACCAGCCGGACGATCCGGCGACACGGGTCGATTGGCGTCATTACGCAAAGCGAGGAACGTTGGCGACGATCAATTACGAACGGGCCGTGTCTGCCTCCGTCGTCATCGTGATCGATGCCACCGCGGCCAGCCGCGTGGTCGCCGGTCGTGGCCAGCCAACGGCGGTCGAACTCGCCGCCTATGCCGGAACGCAGGCGCTCGATGACCTCCTCGGAACGGGCCACGACATCGGCGTGGCTATCGTCGGCCGTAACGGTCCCGGGCCGGCAGGACTCCACTGGCTCGAGCCGGGCAGTGGCTCCCGTCAGCGAACACAGGCCCTTGAGTATTTGCGTCTCGCGGCAGCGACGGCGGTCGAAGACGAGACGGTTGCGATTGACGACCAGCTGGGCCATCTTCAGGCATTGCTCCCCGCTGGTGGACAGCTTGCGTTCTTCTCCCCGCTGCTTTCGGATGCGTCGCTCTCGGCCGTCGAATGGTGGCGGGGTGCTGGCGTTCCGGTGACCGTCTTCTCACCGGATGTCGTTCCATCGAACACCGTTAGCGGACAATATAGCCAAACTCACCGGCGCATTCGGTTGGCTCAGGCACAGGCTGCCGGTGCCCGAACGTTTGATTGGCGACGCGGGACGCCGTTACCCCTTGCTATCCAACGGGCGTTTACCGCAGATGTCCGACGAGGTGCTTCGCCGTCCAGCGGCCTCGCCGTGGAAACTGATGGCGGGCCAACACACGCCGACAACGGAGGTGGGCGCTGATGGCACTTGCCGGCCCACGACTTGATCGCCCCTCTGCAATCGGTGATGAGGGCCGCCCGCGCGGTCGCGTCCTCTGGATTGGGACCCTTAGCATCATCCTCGTCATTGCGCTCACTGGCTATCTCGAGGGGCTTGGTGATCTGCTCTCCTCGCTTGGATTGATCGCCGGCATGACCGTCGTTGGCGTCGCGCTGTTCGGTCGTGAGTCGTTTCTCACCCAACTCGTCGGCCTGCTCTCGCTGGTTGGCTTTGGGTCGGTCTTTTTCGGCATTGCGCTGGTCGCGCCCTTCGTTGGCTTTATTTTTCCGACCGTAAACCACTGGCTGATCGTTGCGACCGGTGGGTTTTCAATCGCACTCCTCGGTATGGGGTTGACCTGGGCCGACGCTGGCGATACGCAATCGCTTCGACGCGCAACAGTGGGAATCGGCATCATGGGGCTCACCAGCAGCGTAACATTCGTCTTGTTGGTGATTGCACTCGCAGTGATCGGTGGTATCGGCCTTGTCCTGTCCGGAGCGACGACCGAACCGTCACCGGCTGTCGCGCTCGTGGTCTTTCTGTTGGTCAGTTCGGTCACCGCCTTCAGCCTGGCACTCACGCTGTTCGTTACTCCAGTCACTGCCCTCTGGAATCGATTGGCTCGAGCGAGCGCCCGGAAACGCGTTCGAAAACTCACCGGTGGACTCGCACTCGGCGGCGCGCTCTGTCTGGTACTGTTGGTGGTTGTAATCGTCCTCTTGCTCGTTGTCCCACCCGGGGCTGCGCTTCCGGCTGAACTCGCGCTATTTGGCTCACCGGTTGTCATCTGGCCACTGCTCGGACTTGCTGCACTTGGCCTTCTCGCGGGTGCCATCACCGTTACATTGCGAGTGCTCACCAGACAGTTCGCCAGTCGGACACGGGCGACGCTCGCCGCAGTCGTCGCTGGCTGTCTGTTCACGCTGCTGATGATTCCGACGTTCATCTCGGTGGTGGCTATGCTCGGACTCTTTTCGGTGGGCGTCGTGATCTATCTCGTCTTTATTGGCCCACTGATTCTCTTTACAGTCTTTGCAACTGCCGTTATCGGCACCACTGTGGGCATCCTCCCGGACCGGGCCGGCGGGCCAGCAATCGCCGCCGTCGGGATGCTTATCGCCGCCATCGGCCTCAGCCGTGTTGGGCCGCTGCTTGCCTTTTTAGCTATCGCCAGCGCCCTCCTCGTCTGGCTGCTTTCGACCTATGGACTCGAGTTGACCGCCGAACTGGGTCATCTTCCCGACACTGGCCACCTCGAACTCGTCGCCGCCATCGTCACCGTCGCGGTTGGGGCTGTTGCCGTTCTCGCGCTTCTCGGCGTTGACTTCGTTCGGACGACGGCAGCCGCCTCCGTCACGAACACCGTCGCGCTGCTGTTGATCGCGACCGGCGTGCTCTTGCTTTCGATTCCGCTTCGCAGTTGACTCATCCACCATCAAGATACGATAACACACCACGAACGTTCATCGCCGTCTCCGTTCGGGCCTTCCGTTCGTTCCACACCGTTGCAAGTTCACTCGTTGCAGCCGCCTCGCCAAACGCCTCAATAAGGGCTTCATCATCGCCAACGACGGCCCGTTGCTCGCGGACTTCCTCAACCCACGCCTCAAGCACGCCCGCATAGGTCTCGAGGATGCCATCATTTGCCCGCGGGCCAAAATGGGTAAACAACAACGTCGAGCGCTCGAGGTCTTGGAGCAACTGGACATCCGCGAGACAGGCCTCGAAGTCGAACTGTGGCGGCGGCGACGTCTCTTTGACTCGCTCAAGACTTGGAATCCAGATCCCGGCAGCGTCGCCGGTAAACACCGCATCGTTCGTTGGCTCTTCGAAAACGACCTGATGGGGGGCGTGTCCGGGAGCCTCGTGGACCCGCAGTTCGTATGAGCCACAATCGATCACGTCTCCGCCATCGATCTCGACGATTCGGCCCTCGGGAATCGGCTCCGGCTCGGCGTAGTACTCCCACTGCTTACCAACGACCTGCTTCGTCCCCGCGACCAACCGGCTGGGGTCGACTAGGTGGCGAGCGCCGACACTCGAGACGTATACGTCGGCGTTTGGACAGGCTGCAGCGAGATGGCCTGCCCCGCCGGCGTGGTCGAGATGAATGTGGGTCACAGCAATCACCTCGAGCGCGTCGCGGTCAATCCCGAGCTCCGCAAACGCCTCTACGATGTGCTCATACCGGAGGCCGGTGCCGGTTTCGATAACGGCCGGCCGCTCGCTATCGAGGATGTAACTGACGCCGTACTCACTCGTCCCGTACATGCCAGTATCGAGGTAATACAATCCCGAACAGTTGCCGGTCGTGACCTCCTGAAGGGTGCCGATTGCCATACCCAAAACGGGGCCGCCGCCGTGATAAATTCACCCTCGAGCAGTCGCGGGCCGCTTCCGTTCGTCTCGACTCGGTTCGCAACGGTCATTACACCCGAGTAGAAAGTCGCCACTACCTGGGCGATGGGGCCCGCCTGATCCAACCGCCACATGGCTGACGGTCCCTGTTTCACTCTGACTGGTATGGCTGAGACACACCCCCTCGTCCGACTCGAGACGCTCGCACTAATCGGCATCGGCGGCTTCGCCGGCTCGAACCTCCGCTTTCTGGCGGTTGGCCTCCTCTCGGAGGTCGCTGCGGTTTTGTTGGTCAACGTGATCGGCAGCTTCGTCCTTGGCTTTCTGGTGTATGAAGCCCAGTATGCCGGTATCGTCAACCGACAATCTCGGCTCGTTTTCACCACCGGCTTTCTCTCCTCGCTGACGACCTACAGTACGTTTGCCGTCCAGAGTGCGCTCGCTGCCAATCCGGGCTGGTTGCTGCTCATCGTCGGCGCAAACTACGGCCTCGGCTTTGCTGGCGTCCTCGCCAGCCGCTCGCTTGCGCGCCGGGTGACTGATCCGACTGCCGACTCGAGAGGTGAGCTGGCGTGATGGACGTACTGTCCCTGGCACTGCTTGGTGGCCTCCTCGAGACGCTTGGGGCCTACGAACCGGAACCGGCACACCTCGTCGGCACCGGCGGCGCTATCGGTGCAATTGCTCGCCATCTCGTCTATCGCCGCCTTGCGGGCATCGCTGATACGTTTCCGGTTGCGACGCTCACCGTCAACGTGATCGGTAGTTTCGTCTTCGGCGCAGCAATCTTTGCTGGTGCCAGTGACTCGACGGTTCAACTGATTGGAATCGGTGCCTGTGGCTCCTTTACGACGTTCTCGTCGTTTTCGGTCGAAACCGTCAGCCTCTGGGAGAACGACCACCGACGCCTCGCCGTCTTCAGTGCCGTTGGCAACCTTCTCCTCTCGTTTGCGGGAATCGGACTCGCCTGGCTGGTCATCTCCGGACTTTCGATATGACCCCAGTCGTCTCCGAGCTTTCGATGTGCTCTCGGTCGTCTCCGGACCTTTGATACGACATCGGGTAGTTCTCTCAGAGTCGACATCTCGAGTGGGAGTTCAAGCGAGAAACTAGCGGGGAACGTGTCAGACAGACGCGTAGAATCACTAACACTTTTTACCGTTGATTACGTACCGGCGAAACGCGCACGAAAGTGCGCAGAGCCGGAGTCCCTGCTTGGCCACAGAACTCCGGCTCGCAACAGCCCCCGCATAACGGGAGCATCCCACGCTACACGTCGATGAAATAAAGATGTGCCGACGTCCTCTCCAATCTCGGCTCAGTAGTTGGGATGTTCCCCATTACGCCGGGCTACCCATCCCAACCATATGCCACCAACACTCACTATCCACTGTGACTGTGGAACCGATATTGACGCATCGCCAACCGACCGACTACACGCCTGTCCGAACTGCGAGTCGGCGTTCGCCTGCAAACTCATAGAGCTATCAGGCGAGACCGAGATCCTGCCTTTCGCCAACGGTGTTCGCACCGTTCGCGGTCCATAGCGGCACACCCGAAATCTATTTCACCGAATTCCGACACGCTTAACAGGAAACTGTGAGAGAGACACCTATGAGTGTCCGCAACGAGTTCTGGTCAATTTACCGCGAAGCGACCCCTATTCTGTTCGTGGCACTGGGTGGCGGCCTCTTTGCCGGACTCGTCCTCGAGGGCATCCTCGAGAGCGTCGAACGGTTTCCTGGTCTGTTGGTAATGGTGCCAGTGTTTCTTGCGACTCGAGGGAACGTGTATGGTGCGTTAGGCGGACGAATCGCAAGTGGGCTCCATCAGGGGCTGATCGAACCCCGATTCGAGTGGGACGAACGACTGGTCAACGCCGTTACGGCCTCCTTCATTAACGGCATCGGTATCTCGATCGTGATCGGCGTCATCACCTGGCTCGCCCTCGCTATTTTGGGCTGGCCATCGGCTGCACTCTATGAGTTCGTCGCCATCATGTTCATCGCTGGCGTGCTCACCTCAATCGTCCTCATTGCCGGCCTGCTGACACTGATCTTTGCCGGCTACAAATACGGCTACGACCCCGACAACCTCGTCGGCCCGATCGTCACCACCCTCGGTGACATCTTCGGGATGCTGTTCTTGCTCTTTGCTATCGGCATTGTTGAGGTGATCGTCTAATGGTCGTCCCAACACCCAGTGGCTCACTCGGTTCCTGGAACACCAAAACGATCGTGACCAACATGTTCCCGCTGTTGGTCCTCCTCTCGGTTATTGTCCTCGCCGCCGGCATCCGCCTCGAGAGCGCTGAAGAACTGCTCGAGACCTACGGCATTCTTGCGGTGATGGTACCGACAATGGTCGATATGGGCGGGAACCTGGGAGCAATTCTGAGTTCGCGACTCTCCTCTCGATTTCACCTCGGGACGACGACCTTCGACCCACGTGACCGCGTGCTGTGGGCCAACGTCGGCGCAATTTTGGCCCTCGCTGCCACCATCTTTACCGCACTCGCTTTCGGAGCCTACCTGTTGGGTTCGTTCTTCCAGTTCGGTCTCCCGCTTGGAACACTCCTTTTCATCTCCCTCGTCAGCGGTATGTCCCTCGCCGTCATTGCAATCGTCTTCAGCTTCGCGGCGACTTACGCCTCGTTCAAACTGGGTATCGACCCCGATGACACGACGATTCCAATCGTGACGAACGTCGTCGACGTATTCGGGATGATCATCTTCATCGGCGTTTCGTTTGCCGTCCTCGGCCTCCCCTAATCACGCACGAACGCCGTCTCGAGCGTCTCGGTCGGTTCCCCCTCCGTCTCGATTGTTTCAGTCTCGCCCCAGCCATCGGTGATTTCGATTTCAATCTCCGCAGGCAGTTGTTCGCGATCGATGCGAACGAACGCCGAAGAGTAGGTAATCGCCTGCCCACAGGCCAGCATCTCCTCTTCATCGACGTCATCCGGTTGCTCCTCTATGACGGTTGCCGCCCCCGTTAGCACGTCATCTTCAACCTGGATGTCATGCACCTCGAGCGTGTCAGTACAGGTGTTTGGCCCAACTGACTCGAGGTATACCAGCGACTCGCGCTCGAAATCTGTCTCCTCGTACCACGCGGTTGCATCTTCCGAGTCAAGCATCCACGTCTCGTCTGTAGTCGACTCGAGTCGGTCTATGATTCCTGTCGGCCCGTCATCATCCCACCAGTCGGCATCACTTCCACCTTCGAGGCGCTGAACGTCGTACTCAAGGCCCTCGTCGTCCGTCTCCCTTCCACTCTCGGTATCCGTTGACGAGTCGGCGAGACAGCCGGCAATGGCCATCGCACTGAGTACCCCTCCCGCTTGAAGAAACCCACGCCGGGTCGGTCGGTCCATGTCGTATATACCTGTTCAGAATATAAATCCGTTCAGTAGCGTGAAACAATCGTTGTACCGACCAACAACTGCAGTTGAATGGGGCAGACAAAGGGAGTAGTTAGCCGACTCCCATTACCCTACCCGTCTGAAAGTATATAACATCTGTCTATGATAGATATATTATCAAATCCGCGGTATGGCGTCGAATGTGGTGTTCCAATAGTGGGTGAGATGTAGCTTACTGGATGCGTGGCATACATCAACTAGAACACTGTCATGTGTTTCCGGGTACTTTAAACTCCAAGCTATTATTAGAAACACTGTCTGTTAAAGCGAAAAATTTGATCCTCTGTTGTTTATTCCTCGAAAATACAGCACTATATTGGACTGCGCCTCTCTTGCGGTATACTTCACATATCTCAAACTATTTGATCACTTGTCCTACAGCATGGTCGCTTATGCTGCCATTGTTAGTTATCAAGATGAAAGTACATTAAATTGGTAGATTTAAAAATTTATTTGAAAATTGTTACCTTCGCCACCACGTCTGTTTTCACACACCAGTGACTACGTCTCTGACGACACTCCGGCTGATTTACCAGTGTACCAGTGTAAAATACGGTAGCAAGAGAGCAGACATATATTACTTATATTTCGACGTTACATCGCCAAGACAAACTCACCAATTAGGACGACGGGAGCGGCCTCGAGTCGGCAACCGAGACAGGGCCACCCTGTTCACTCGAGCGATCGGTTCTATCGATAATCCGTTGGATCGTCAGCGCTTCGGTGACGTTCGACGCAGCGGCTTTGTTGCCACAGATGACATCGAAGAATGCCCGCTGTTCGTCCGCATGGGGGTCGTTTTCGCGCATTTTGATTGTTGTGTCGGCAAAGTGGGCGGTGCCCTCTGAACCGACCGAATAGATCGTTAGATCACCTTCCAGCAGGTCAATATCGTCGACGGCAGTGACGTCGTCGCGTTTCGTGACGTGTTCGAGTGTTACGCGTGCCATTGTTGTGTTACTGCTTGAGTGCTCCTGCGGTGAGTCCGCTAACAATTCGTTCCTGTGCGATGATCACAGTGATCACCACGGGGATGACCCCAATGATACTTGCTGCCGCCATCAGATTGAAATCCGTCGTGTATTGATCCTGATAGCCCAACCCCCCAACGAGTGGCGACCACTGCTGGGGCTGGTTCTGCAGTGGCATAATCGAACTGAAAAAATACTCGTTGTAGACGGCGACAAACGTCAACACGGCTGCGGTAGCGATATCGGGTGCCGTAAGCGGCATGATGACCCGAACCAGTGCGCCCAGCCGTGTCGTTCTTTCCACTAACAAAGTCGCAGTTATTTCGTCGGCGATTCGGGCTCGATCGTGATTCGGGTCGCTTCAACGTCCTCTACGAGCGCCCTCCATCCACCGACGGTATATGTTCCCTCGTCGGTCTCGAGGACAATCGACACTTTGCCCGCGAGGTCCGAAACGGGCGTCGACTCATCGGAACTCGTCGAGACACCGGCGGAGATGGCGTCTGTCACCCGACCCTGAACGGTCATCTCTCGACCGGTGTCTGTGTCATAGCCGTGAACGGTCGCCTCGATCGAAACGCCCTCACTCAGCAACGGCTCGAAATCTCTGACACACTGTCGCAGATCAACATACGTAATGGGCCCCTCCTCGCGTCGGTCGGAGTACAGCACTTCGTGAAACTCCCAGAGAGCAGTCAGAAAATACCAGTGGAAGACGTGGGCGTACGTGTCGTCGTTGATAATAATGCTGTACCGGTTGGCCGATCGGTCGTGTGGTGAGACGCAGGCCCACGACCGATCGACCAGCGCCAAAAATGGCGAGGGCAACTCGCGATACCGCGCTTCCGAACAGGTCCACTCGAGTGTGTTCTCTGTAGGGAGGTCTTTTGTAGGGGCTCCTGACAGACAAAGTTTGACGTTGACGCCACGCTCGTACGCCTGCTCGAGTCGCGGAGCCAGTTGCGTAAACTGTGCCGGCGTGAGGGCAAGTTTCACTTGGTCTGTCGCGCCATCGATCAACCCCTCGGTCCGAGAGAGCACCGTCTCGAGGCGTTTGACCACACTCACATTGTGGTCTTCGATGTCGGGATTGTTCCAGCGTCGGTCGATTTCGCCGGCTGCCGTCTCGAGTTGTGCGGCCTGAGACTCGAGGTCAGCAAGCACCCCGGCCGGGTCGTGGGCACGGGCGTGAAGGCTCCCCTGTTTGTAGGTCTCGATGTACTCTTTTTCCTCTAAATCGCGCAACACATCGTAGATACGGGGGTCCGGCACGGAACTGGCGTGTGCGATATCAGTTGCTGACGCCGCACCGACCTCGAGAATCGTCACGTAGGCGTCGGCCTGATAGGGAGAGAGACCGGCCTCTTCGAGGGTCTCGATGAGTTGTTCAGTGTCCATCGGGCATCACGACGGTTGGTTTGTGTTCGGGGTTTGCTCTTGTCATACCCTCACTTTCCATTGAAGGTACATATTGATTCTCAATAATCTTTGCCGGCCGGTGGCCAGACGGGACGTTTCGGGGCTTCGATCCGTTCGAGATCGTCAGCAGTGAGTAACACCTCGAGTGACTCTACGTTCTCCTCGAGATGGGAAACCGTTCGCGGGCCGATAATCGGCGCGTCGACGACCGGTTGTTCAAGCAGCCACGCGATGGCAACCTGTGGCGGCGTCGCCCCCCGTTCGTCGGCGACCGACTCAATCGCTTCAAGGACGGCCCAGTTTTCGTCGGTAAATCGGTTATTGGTGTACTCGTCGTCGGCCGCCCGCCAGTCAGCAGCAGGCTCTTCGTCCCGACTGTATTTGCCCGTCAGGAACCCGCCGGCAAGCGGCGACCATGGAATCACACCGACCTCCTGGTCGGCACAGATCGGCAGCAGGTTTCGCTCCTCGTGACGGTCGACGGCGTTGTACTCCGGCTGCATGCACGTAAACCGTTCGTACCCCTCGAGGTCGGCAGTGTACAACGCTTTCGAGAACTGCCAACCGGCCATCGTACTCGCCCCAATATACTGGACCAGTCCCTCATCGATCAGATAGGTGAGTGCTGACAGCGTCTCTTCGATCGGCGTCTGCTCGTCAAACCGGTGGATCTGGTAGAGATCGATGTACTCGGTGCCCAGTCGCTCAAGACTCGCCTCACACTGGTGGATAATGTGCTTTCGCGAGAGTCCCTGTTTGTTCGGCCCCTCACCCATCGCTCCATACACTTTCGTTGCGATGACGAGTTCCGATCGATCATGGCCCTCGATTGCGCGGCCGACGATCGCTTCGCTTTCACCCTGTGAGTAGACGTTCGCTGTATCGAGGAAATTGATCCCTAACTCGAGGGCGCGCTCGATGAGTTCGACGCTCTCGGCTTCGTCGCCGATCATCCATGGTTCGTCGCTCCCGAAGTTCATACAGCCCAGACAGAGCTGAGACACCTCGAGACCGGTTCCACCAAGACGTGTGTACCCCATGTTGTCGTCTGTCATTCGCAACAACGTACAATACCTATTGTGAAAAGTACTCCGCTCGTCGCCACACTCAAGATGGCCGGCACAAAATATGGGGGTGATGACAGATCTCCTCGAGCGGGTTCGACGACCCGAGTACACCGGCGAGAACCGGTGTTGGCCCTGTACACTCACGAACGGACTCCTCCTCGGTCTCCTCGTGGTGGCCGTTGCCCGCCGCCGGAACCGACTCGAGGCGACCCTCCTCGGCGCACTCGGGACGACAGCACTCCACTACCGCGGGTATGTCCTTCCGTACACCCCAAAATTCGCCCCACGGCTCGTGAGGCGACTCCCGTTTGGCTCGCTGTTATTCGACCACGACGAGCAACAGCCGTCGGACTCGCTTGCTGATCGGGCCACCGCTGACGAAACCGACGAGCCACCCTCCGGCGAAGCAATCGTCACCGCCCTCCTCGAGGCCGGCGTGGTCGTCGCCGATGGCGAGGAACTCTCTCTTGACCCCAACTTTCAGGCCGCATGGCGCAACGAAATGGAGCAGTTGCGTGGCCGGTCACTCGAGGAACTCGCCGCGACCGCGGCGGAGACGATTCCGGCGGCCGTCGAAACGGATGTCGGGCGAACGGTCGGCACGCCCTACATCATCGTCGACGTCACGGGCGACGGGTCGGGTGTGAGTACGCTTCGAGAACCCGTTGCCATCGCAGAACTCGCCGCCGCCAGCGCGTTAGAGTCTTATATTGACGACGAGGCGGTCAGACTCGCGGCGGGGCGACCACTGCGAACGCTGCTTGCCGCCTGTCCGTTCTGTGATGAGTCGTTGACGGTGACCCGGCAGGCCTGCTGTGGCGAGGTGACACCAGTGGGCTCACGGCCGCCGGAAAAACTCGTCTGTCCGGCCTGTGACATTCGCGTGTTTACGTTCGACACTGCCGGAGGCCGATCGTAAGCCACCGCCATTTATTTTGTTTGCGGTCGTTGGGGGATGGCGTATGCAGATTGGAGTTCACACCCCGCCGTTAGCAGACGAATCGCTCGAAGGCGCACTTGCCTACCTCACAGAAATCAACGTCGACGCCATCGAACCCGGCGTCGGCGGCTATCCCGGCGACGCCCACATGGAACGGGCGGCGTATCTCGATAACGAAGGGAAACAGGCCGAGTTAGCCGACCTCTTAGCGGAGTATGGGATGGAGATCAGCGCGCTCGCAACACACAACAACCCGCTGCATCCGGACGACGAACAGGCAGCCACCGCCGACACGGAACTCCGCGAGGCGATTGGGTTGGCGAGCCAACTCGAGGTCGGCACCGTCACCTGCTTTTCGGGCCTGCCGGCTGGCGGTCCCGATGACGAGGTCCCAAACTGGATCACCGCGCCGTGGCCGGCCGAACACGTCGAGGCCCTCGAGTACCAGTGGGAGGTCGCCATCGAGTACTGGACTGAACTCGAAGCAGTGGCTGCGGATCACGAGGTGAACCTCGCCCTCGAGATGCATCCCAATATGCTCGTTTCAGAGCCACACGGACTGGCCCGGTTGCGAGCGGAGACGGGTGAGAGAGTAGGGGCGAATTTCGACCCCTCACACCTCTACTGGCAGGGGATTTCGATCACCGACGCGATCCGGTTTCTCGAGGACGCAATCTTCCATTTCCACGCGAAAGATACCCGGGTCTACGAGGAGCAGGCCCGGGTGAAGGGGGTCCTCGATACGACCGCCTACGACGACGAGCCAAACCGGTCGTGGCTCTTTCGCTCTGTCGGCTACGGTCACGGCGAATTCCACTGGAAGGAAATCGTCTCGACGTTGCGGATGATCGGCTACGATGGCACACTCAGCATCGAACATGAAGACTCACTCACCAGTTCCCGGGAGGGCTTAGAGAAGGCAGTCGGTCTGCTCGAGCGGGCAATCTTCCGTGAGCAGCCGGGAGCGGCCTATTGGGCAGAGTAAGGTGTGGGCTCGAATCCACCTATCGACACCTGACGGTCTCACATGACTGAGAAACTATTATTTATCTGTGTTGTAAATGAACGTGTATGACACTCGAGATTGGCGTCCTCGGCTACCGGTTTATTGGTCGGGCGCACGCAAATGCACTGGCTCGGCTCCCGATGTTCTTTCCCGACGCGCCGGCCGTCGAGCGCAGCGTGTTAGTCGGCCGCGACGAACAGGCACTCGAGGCGGCCGCAGACCGGCTTGGGTTCGACGCGGTCGAAACGGACTGGGAGCAGGCCATCGAGGCGGTCGACGTCTTCTACAATCTGGGGCCGAATCACGTCCACGCCGAGCCCTCGATTGCGGCCCTCGAGGCGGGCGTGCCGGTGTTCTGTGAGAAGCCGCTTGCGCCGACGCTCGAGACTGCCGAGGAGATGGCGTCGGCGGCTCGCGAGGCGGACGTGCCTGCGGGCTGTGCGTTCAATTACCGCTTTGTTCCCGCTGTTCGGTACGCAAAGCGGTTGCTCGAGGCCGGCGAGCTAGGCGAGATTCACCAGGTTCGGGGGACGTATCTGCAGGACTGGCTGGTCGACCCCGACGCGCCGTGGTCCTGGCGCAACGATAAGGAGTTGGCGGGGTCGGGTGCACTCGGCGACCTGGGCTCTCACACCGTCGACTTACTTCGATTCCTCGTCGGAACACCGGAACTAGCGGGGGAAATCGAGCAGGTAAGCGGCCACCTACAGACGTTCGTCGAGGAGCGGCCCGTCGACGGGGAGACGCGACCGGTGACCGTCGACGACGCCTACACCGCCCAACTCGCCTTCGAACACGGCGCAATCGGCACACTCGAGGCCTCACGCTTCGCAACAGGTCACAAAAACGATCACACGATCGTGATTCACGGCTCGGACGGCAGCCTTCGGTTTTCCCTCGAGCGGTTGAACGAACTCGAGGTGTGTGTGGGTGGCCAGCGGGGCTACGAGACGGTGCTGGTTACCAACCCCGAAGATCCATACCTCGACCACTGGTGGCCGCCAGGACACGTGTTAGGGTGGGAACATACCTTCATCCACGAGAATTACGAGTTCCTCCGTGCGGTTGCCGATGGGAGCGAGTTCGAGCCGAACTTCGAGGATGGGATTGCCGCCCAGCGGATTCTCGCGGCAATCGAAGCGAGCGACGAACGCGGGGCGTGGGTGGACTGTTCGTAGTGTCAGAAACTACGGCCCAAGCGCGTCCGCGTGAACACCACTACATCGCTATCCTCGAACGCCAGTGACCGCTCAGCAACTGCATCGTCGTGACCCGGCGTCCCAATAGCGACGCGCCATCCACCTCGAGTCGTTTCGACCAACTCAGTCGGCGTCACCGTTGCCGGCTGGCCCTCGATATTGGCGACCAAGAGCACGTCTTCGCTTCCGTCGGGGGCGTGGCGCAGGCCATAATAGATAACCGAGCCGTCAACTGGGTGGCGGTAGTCGAACAGCCCCTCGGCTCGGAACGTTGCCTGAAGCTAGGGCCGTTCGTGGCGGAACTGACGAATTGTGAAGTCGAAGGCTGTCCGGTCGGGGTCGAGGTCGTCCGTCCAGTTTGCCAGCGAGCAGAACTCGGCGACATTGCGCATCCATGCGAGGGCGAAGTCCTCGAGGTCATCGGGGGTGAGGTCGCCGTCGCCAAACAACGGTTCCGTCGTCGAGAGCATTGCAGCCATGGTCTCGAGGTCGTAGTCGGTGACCTCGCTTGCAGCGGCCAGCGCGTGGACGAACGAGTGGAGGGCCTCCCGGTTGTCGATCCCGAGGTCGTTGAGCCGGCTGAAGTGCTCAGGGTTCTCATACCGTTCGGCGGGAATCCGCCAGTCGACGAAGTAGGCGGCTTCGCCGACGACTTTGACGTTCCAGGTGTCGTCGGTGTCGCAGACGAAATCCCACGGCACGAGGGCCGCGTCGTCGGCATGGCCCAGCGCGATATCGAAGGTGACCGTCATCGGCTCCGGGAGTGTGTGAAGCGTCGAAATGAAGTCGACGAGTTCGTCGGGACGACCGCTCTTGAGAATCGCCGCGTTGGTCCCACCGAAGCCGTAGATAACGATGTCATAGCCCCAGTTTGTTATCTTGGGGCGACGGAGTGGTGCGGTTGTGGACGTCGTAGCTGTAGTCTCTCCCTCCTTGTCCTCGAGTTCGAAATGGGCAGGGTGGTAATTGCCTTCGGCAATCAGCGCGACCGGCATAAGTTGGACGCCGTCGTAACCTGCGAGCAGTTGTTCTTATGGCGTAAGCGCTTCGCCCGAACGCTATTTGCGCCCCAACTCTTCGAACCGCCGGGCCAAGCCGGCCAACGATCCGGCGTCGGTTGCACTGCCGGGGTGGACCTCGAGTAGGTTCGTCGTGGGATCGACGCGGGGCAGTCCGTCGTCCGGGGTGGTGGAGACGGCTTCCGAATCGGTTCCGAGCGACTCGAAGTATGCTCGGTCGCATTCGGCGTGGAGTTGCTCGACATCGTAGAGTTCCGGAGGAGCGTAGGCCCCAAACGGCAGCGAGTACGCGAGCGGGTCACCGATCGTCTCTCACCCTGATTCAGTCGGGTAGGTTAGATGGTACAGCGAGCCGAGTTGCTCCCGTGTGCCCGGTTGGACACCTGAAACGGCCGCCCATGTGTAGGCACCTTCCCGACGAGTGGGGAGTCGTTCACGCCGGAGCGAGGTCTCCTCGGCAGTGAGGTCAACCGATTCGGTGGGCGTCAGTAGCTCGAAGAAAACGTCGTCGGCCGGAACGTCGTCCTCGAGCAGTTCGGGCGTCCAGAAGCTGAACTCGCGTGTCCGTCTCGCCAGTGGAAACCAAGTCGGGTAATTAGCTCTTTGGCAGCGACAAACGGGTGTTCATGGCCCTCGAGTGCTGCCGCACAGGGTCGCAGTCGGTTCCGCAAGTAGGGTCGGGGGTGGGGGTATTGGTCATTGTGATCGTGAGGCAAGTAGCGTCGTCCCGAGACCCACGGCTCGTTGCTATCCAGTCCCATCGTCTCAGGAGGCACTGGCGAACTGGTGGATCTGACGACTGATCTACGTACAACTAGTGTTGTGGTACGTTCACTTTAATGTATGAGCACTCGAGATAGACGGCTGGTATTGCGGGCGTCCTCGAGTGCGAGTTGGAGACGGCCGTTACTTTGAGGACAACTGTGTAGTATTGTATACCTATCAATATCTAAGGTATGTTATAATATTTATATAAATGGTATGGTGTCCGGACGCATGTAGCCGATTGACGCCGTCGTACTGTGTTCACGATGGGGAGTAATAAGGGCCCAAATCCGTATGAAAACGCCCTACAGGTCCGTTAAAACCGTTCTTGAAAAACAATAGCTGGTTTAGGCTGTATATCTGGACTATATTGTCTAATATGGTCGAAAAAACACACTCTATGTGAAAACACCTCTCAAAGACGAATCTATACTACATTCGGAGGGTTGGAGAGAAAATAATACCATCTCTTAGTTGGTCTATCTCGGTATCGTGGTCGGATTGTGAAGATATATAAATAAAAACACAGTAGTGTGTTTATTTCGGAATTATTTATTATTTCTCCGGAGGATACAACACACTACACAGCAATTAGGGATTGTCAGCGAGCTGATAAATACCTCAGTTCTGGGCCATGGTCTCGAACGCCCTTGCAGCTGTCCGAGTTCCTTTGGAGATGAGGACGTCACCGCCACGAAGCGTCGCATCGGCGTCAGCGATCAGCAACCACCCCTCATCCGGTCGACGAATTGCGATCGCCGACATTGTCCTGTCAGCGTCGGGAACGCCACCAGTGATGGCTGTTCCATCGAGTTCGCTACCCGATTCGATCTCAACGCGACTGATAATCTCGTCGCTCTCTTCGACAGCCATTCGGACGACCGGGTGTACCTCGATTTCTCGCAATACTCCTTCGCTGATGTCGACTGCCGCATCGCTGATCACCTCCGTTGCACTTCCCAGATGGATCAATCCACGCAAAATGACGGGATCTTGGGCATCGGCAGCCGCCTGCAACGTCCACGCCTCAAACCGAGATTCCATCGCATCGACCTCAATCTCGAGATTTTTGACCTCCTCGGCAAGGTCAGTGCTGGCAAAGAGGACGCTGCTGTAGGCCAAGTCGACCGCGAGCTCTGAAAGATTTTTCATGTGGACGATGGTGTCCACTGCCCGCTCTAGGTCGGCAATATCCGGCTGGACTGCCTCCGGTGGTTCGTAACTGTTGCCAGTAAGCGTGTGATACACGTCACCGATTGCTGTTTCTGGCCCCCGCAAAAAGACGACATCCTCATCCCGTATTTCGGTTTGTTCACCGGGGTTGAACAACCACTCCTCCCCTCGTCGAATCGCGATGATTCGGACACCGGTTTCGGACTCGAGGTCGGTTCGACCGAGCGTCCGGCCGGCGTACGACGAGTTGGCGACAACAACGCCACGGACGAGGCTTTCGACGGCTTCCGGGAGCGCTGTCCGCATCGCCTCAGGGAGGCCAATGTCTTCGAGCACGATCTTGGCGATATCACCGGCGGCATCACTGATCTGGTCGGCGGCGGCGACGATGCCCAACACTGGTGCAAGCTGTTCGGCATCAGTTGGATTCCGTGCAGCCATCAGAAGACTCATGCGAGCTCGCATTTCGAGGTGGTCCATCCGGGCCTCGAGTCGAAGCACCTCCCGTGCAAGGTCTTCGCTGCGATGAAGTACCGCTGAGTACGAAAGGTCTATCAACAACTCAGCAGTGTCTTTCATTTCGACTAGTACATCTTTGACACTGACGGGCTCGTACTCGATTGGCTCTGACGGCGCTTCGTCCTCGAACTGGTCCATGGGCCTACCATCCACCCTGGAGAAAAAAACGTTTCCCGAAGCGCGTGCGGTCCGATACGGTTTTGGCCGCCCACAATGAACCGTGGCATACGAATGCTCGACCGGACTACCCTCCGTGAGGAGACGGACGCCGTGCGTGAGGCCCTCGAAAACCGCGGGGCCATCGTCGAACTCGAGGCAACACTCGAACTCGACAGCCGCTGGCGGGAGCTCAAAGCCACAGGCGATAGCCTGCGACACGAACGAAACGAGATTAGCTCTCAGATCGGCGAGTACAAACAGGCCGGTGAAGAGACAAAAGCCCAGGCGGCAATCGAGCGCTCGAGTGAGCTCAAAGCCGAAATCGAGGCCGTCGAGACTGAAGCGAGCGAGGTCGAAGCCGACCTCGAGGCGGCGATGCTCGAGTTCCCACAGCTGCCCGAAGAGAGCGTCCCAGTCGGCACAGACGAAGACGAGAACGTCGAACACCGCCGGTGGGGATTCGACCGAGCGCACGACCTGCCTGCCTCACTCGTTCCGCACTACGAACTCGGGGAGGACCTCGACATTATTGACGAAGCCCGCGGTGCGAAAACCACCGGCTCGGGCTTTTATTTCCTCAAGGGCGACGGCGCACGTCTCGAACACGCCCTTATTCAGTTCATGCTCGATATTCACCGCGAGCAGGGCTATGTCGACGTGTTCCCACCGATTCCGGTCAAATCGACATCGATGCAGGGGACCGGCCAGCTGCCGAAGTTCGCCGACGACGCCTATCGTCTCGGCGGCTCGAACGAAGCCGACTACGGCGAGGAAGACCTCTGGCTCTGTCCAACCGCTGAGGTGCCGGTGACGAACATGTACGCCGACGAGATTCTCCTTCGGGAGGACCTCCCGCTGAAACACCAAGCTTATACGCCGAACTTTCGGCGGGAGGCTGGCGAACACGGCACAGAAACCAGAGGTATCGTCCGCGTCCACCAGTTCAACAAAGTCGAGTTGGTCAACTTCGTCGAACCCGAAGACAGCCAGCAGCGTCTCGAGGAACTCCTCGAAGAGGCCGAGGAGGTTCTCCGTCGTCTCGACCTACCGTACCGTATCCTCGAGCTCTGTACCGGCGACCTGACCTTTGCGAGCGCAAAGACCTACGATATCGAAGTCTGGGCTCCCGCCGACGACCTCGAGGACGGTCCTGCGGCCGGTGGCCGCTGGCTCGAAGTCTCCTCGGCGTCGAACTTCAAGGACTTTCAGGCCCGCCGCGCCGGCATCCGCTACCGCCGGGAACATCACGAATCGGCAGAGTATCTCCACACGCTCAACGCCTCGGGACTCGCGCTTCCTCGAGTGATGGTGGCAATTCTCGAGTACTACCAGAATCCCGACGGCACGGTCACGATTCCGGAACCGTTGCGGCCGTATATGGGTGGACAGGAGCTGATCGAGGGCCACGAGAAAGTCGGCGAGAGTGCGCTTGGGGCGGACAACTGACGCGACAGACAGCTGGCAATTAGTAATTTAAAACTGTAGTGCTTCGAGACGGTAGATGGACTGGACGCTATCGTTGCTCTCGGTAGTCGTGTTTGCCGGTGGTGGTGTGTCGCTTCTCGTTGGCATAGCTGCCTTTCGACAGCGTCCAGACCTCATGTCCTGGCCGCTTGCGACACTCATGTTTCTCACTGCAGCGTGGGCGTTTCCGAGCGCAGTCGGCTTCGGATTCACCGATTCTCAACGGGTAATCTACTGGTTTCAACTCGAGATACTGGGGCTTGCGTTCGTGCCGCTTGCATACCTCGTGATGGCACTCGTCTATGCCGGCTACCACGACCGACTCACACCGGCTATCCTCGGAGCGTTGGCACTGCCGCCAACGTTGACTGTCGTCGTTATTTGGACGAACGAGCTTCATGTGCTCTACTGGCAGTCAGTAACGCTTGAGTCAGTGGGTGCTGCCTCGATTCTTTCCATAGAGCCGGGTCCATGGGTGTTGGTCCAGTTTGGCTACAGCTACCTGTATATTCTCGCCTCTTTTGTCGTGCTGGGTGGTGTCGTTCTTCGGGCCGGAACCGTTCACCGAAAGCAGGCGCTGTTGATGTTTCTTGGTGGTACGCTTCCGACAGCAGTCAACGTCGTTATTGCCTTGGAGTACGGGGTGGGAATAGCCTCGGAGTTGATAGCGACGCTCACTGCGCTTTCAGGGGGTATTTATTGGATTGCACTCTTCCGGACTGACGTTCTCAACCTTTCGCCGGCGGCCTATCAGAACGTTCCTGATACTTTTGGTGACGGTCTGCTTGTGTTCGACGCCGAATACCGACTTGTGATGGCGAACGACCACGCCAAACGGATGCTGACTGCCACTGTCGAACCTGAAACCGCCGCCCAGGAACTGTTCGGTGTGAACCCGGCGGAACTCGATAGCTCGGTCATCTCGGCGGCACACAACCGATACTGTCGGCTTCGTCACGAGTCACTCCATGACCATCGGGATGCGGTCGTTGGCCATGCGGTCACCGTTCGGGACATCACCGAATATCGAGAGCAACAACAGCAGATCGAGGTGTTAAATCGCATCCTCCGTCACAACATCCGCAACGAGGTCAACAAAGCCATCGGCTGGCTCGATATGCTTGAAACGAACTCGGCCGATATCGACCAGGAGACGCTGCAGACGGTTCGTGAGTCGATGACCACACTCGAGCGTATGAGCGAAAAAGCTCGAGCAGTCGAGTTCTCGCACCCAGTCGACCGTGCGTCGTTCGTTCCAATTGATACCGCAGGCCGTATCAGGCAGGTTACCTCGAAGATCCGTAATCGGTACCCCCACGCAACAATCCAGCTTGATCTCGAGACGGACGCACCCGTCCGTGCCGCTATCGACGAATTCGAGACAATCCTCGAGAACCTCCTGGAAAACGCCATCGTGCATCACGACCGCGAGCAGCCAATCGTAACGGTTAGGACCGACGTGACGGCCGAGACAGTCTCCATCCGTATCACTGACGACGGCCCCGGCATTCCACCGACAGAGTGGGAACTGCTCGGAGAGACCGAAACGCCACTTGCACACACAAGCGGTCTTGGCTTGTGGCTGGTCTACTGGCTGGTGACTGGAATGGGTGGTAAGATCGAATTCGAGTCGCCCTCGGAACCGACTGCAACGCACCGCTCAGACCAACCCACACAGCAACTAGTGTCCTCACCTGCCACTCGAGGCACGGTCGTCATCGTCCACCTTCAGCGGGCATCCGATCCGGCCAAAACGTAGGCGACTCTCGAGTCTCTGAAATTCAACGGCGTCGTTCCTCTGGTTTCTGAACCGTTGCGGCCGTACATGGGTAGACAGGAGCTGATCGAGAGCCACGAGAAAGTCGTCGAGAGTGCGCTTGGGGCGGACAACGGCTCGCAACGGCCGACATCGGTGCTACCCCATCCGGGCGAGCAGCGTTCGCCGTCCCCGGTCCAATCCGACAGCAACGGCAAGCAGGCTCCCACCGATGAGCACCAGCGCAAGTGACCCGGTGAGGATATCGAGCGCCGTCGAGACGAGAAAGAAGACGACCTGTAAAAAGAAGGTGATCGCACAGAGATTGATCACCGTCCGTGAACGCCAGGAAAGGGCCACAGCGACCGTCAGCAACAGGATAGAAAGGGCGAACAAATGAACGGTGACAGTCGCACCAACGGCTCCAAGCGGCGAGTGAGCCGTAGTAGCTAGTAACGCACTGGAAAGTGCTACCACGGTACCAACGGCCCAGTACCCCTCGAGCCGTCGGTCGCTCTGTGTGTCGGTCACCCACAGCCACCCACAGACACCCATGGCGAGCGCCACAGTCACCAGTAACGCACCGGTTGGCTCGAGCGTCGGCCGGAGCGTCTCCCGTGGGACGTTGAGTGCCAGCAGACTCGAGAGCAGTACGAGCCCCGTACCTGCATTGGTGTAGGCACTCGAGAGTGAGCCGAAAGGTTGGTGATCGCCGTTCGTCTCGGGGTTCTGTAGCCAAATCCATCGACCACCGGCAACTGCATAGAGCCCGATAACGCCGACAGCGAGCGCCGGCCAGAACGTTTCGATCAGCGTGAACGCTGCCCCGCCGGCGAGAACAACGCCGAGGACAACCGTCGGTGTTGAGGGGCGAAGGTGACCTGCGGGGAGGACGACAGCTGCCCACAGGGCGAGCAGTTCGCCGTCGGCGAGCGCGAGTACCTCGAGGCTGTCGAGTGCACCGAGCGTCCCGCCAACAAAGAGCGCGGCGAGCAGCCAGAGCCCGCGGGCAAGGGGGGAGGTGGTGTCGCGAGCAGAACGCAGGCTTATCGTGCCCAACACCACCGGAATTGCGAGTGACACCATCACTTGGACGGCTGTCGGAAGCGCTGACTCGAGGGTAAACACCAACGTGCCGATGGCAACCAGTGCAGTTCCCATCAACGAAAGCGCGACGATCAGTCGTGAGGGTGCTCTCTCAGCGTCTGTGTCATCGGCACCTGTCTCCCCGTTCGTATCCGAATCTGAACCTGTGCCCTCAGCGCTCTCATATCGGGCGACGATTTCTTTGGCCTGTTCGGCGGTGATAATGTCCTCCTGAACCCACTTGCTGGCTTCGGCGCGCACCGCTTCCCGGTCCATGCAGAATAAATAATTCTCCGTTGTCATAAGCATCCTCAATCATTTACAACACCACAGTGCCAACAGACCCTATGGTTCAGACGCTAACCGCTGACCGGCTTGCCCAACGCCAAGACGAGGCAGCCGATTTCCTCCTCGTTGATACACGACCGCCCGACAACTACGAGGCTTGGCACATCCCTGGCGCACGAAACTTCCCGTTCGGTCCCGAAGAGGAACTCAACGGTCGTCTCGAGGAGTTTCGCCAGTTTGCCGGTGACGCCGACCATATCGTTACGATCTGTGCAAAAGGCATCTCCTCGGTGACGCTGGCGAACGTACTTGAGGGGAATATCGATGCGACAATCGAAGCTGTGGAGGGCGGGATGAAGGCGTGGAGCCGGGTGTATGAGACGGTCGAAATCGATGTTACGGGACCACTCATTTACCAGATTCAGCGCCGTGCAAAGGGCTGTCTTGGCTACGTTGTCGGCTGTCCGGCGACCGGCCAGGCGGTCGTCGTTGACGCGACTGACGATCCCGAAGCGTACGCGAGCGCCGCTGCGGATGCCGGACTCACGATCAGCGGGGTGATTGACACTCACGTCCACGCCGACCACATCTCCGGCGGCCGGCAACTCGCCACTGAGTACGACGTTCCCTACTATATGAGCGCCCGCGCTGCCGGCCGCGACCTCGCCTTCGAATACACGCCACTCGAGGCAAATGCCGTCCTCGAGGTCGGCGAGGTCGACGTGAAAGGACTGGCAACGCCGGGACACACGAGCGAGATGATCAGCATCTTAGTCGACGACCAGGCGCTGCTCACTGCCGACACCCTCCACGTCGACTCGACGGGTCGGACGGAACTCGAGTTCGGCGACGCAGACGCTGAAAAAGGGGCGCGACTGCTCTACTCCTCGCTCCATCGAACCGTCCTTGCAGAGCCCGAAAGCGTTGTCGTCCTCCCCGGCCACGTCTCGGTTGCTGCTGATGGCGAGTTTAGCCATGGTCACCCGGGTGAGCCGATCATGACGACGATTCGGGAGGCGCGCACCGGCATCGACGCCCTGCAACTCGAGGAATCGGCGTTTGTCGACCGTCTCGCAGAAGCCGGCGAAAAACCGGCGAACTACGAGGAAATCCTCGAAATCAACCGTGGTATCCGTACCGTCCCCCCAGAAGACCGCATCGAACTCGAGTTGGGGCCGAACAACTGCTCGGCTTAATCGAGCCACTGGACGAACGTCTCGAGGCGACGAAAGCGGTCGCCGTTCGGTGTGCGGGTAAACCAGTCGAGAAACTCGAAGACGGGGTCGCCGGTCGAATCGAAGAGCGTTCCACGGGCGACGGCGTGCGTGTCGTCGGTGAGCACGGCCTGTAGTTCGTGGGTAGTATCGGTCATCGGCCGCTCCTCGCGCATGAACGTAATGAACGCCGCACGGTTGTCGAACGTTCGATCCGGACGCTGCTGGACGAATCCCGGCTCGAGAAGTTCCGTTAGACTGTCGTACTCGCCGGTATCGAGGGCTTCGTAGTACGCTCGCGTGAGTGCTTCGGCAGTAACCATCGTCCCAAGACCGACGCGTGCTGGGGTTAGAAAGACATCGATCAACGTCCCTGTTTGACACCGTGATCCACCCGCGCTGGCTCGTTCTCGGGGGGAAGCGCCTGTGGTTCGGGAATCGGTTCGTACTCCCGAGCGGCCGTCAGTTGAGCCCGAGCGTCAGCCGCTGACTCCTCGGCAATCTCCGGCTTTTCGTAGCCAAAATGAAGAGCAGCCTCTCCAAACCAGCGGGCAGCGTTCCGCCGGTGTTCACTCGCTTTTGCTGCCCGATCTGCATCGTCGATGACCACGGCGGATTCACCGAACCGAGCGGCTGAATCGAACCGGTTGGCCGCAGCATCAAAATACCAGGCTGCCTCGCCAAACGCCTCACTCGCCAGCCCCCACCGTTCGTCTTCAAACGCCTCCATCGCCAGATTGAGCTCCGACCGGCCGTACTTGTGGTTGGTGTAGGCGTCCTGATAGCGATGGATTGCTGTATAGTCGTCTTGAACTGATTCAATTGCTGTCCGGACCGTCTCGAGTTCCGGCAACTGCGATGGATCGTCGGTTACCCAGGCGTATCTGACCGTCTGGCGGCTATCGAGGACGAATACGGCCCGCTTGGGTACCTGCTTGTGTCCGCGAAACTCCTCATAGCAGACGCCATACTGTCGGGCAACCTCGCCAACGCTATCGCTGAGCAGTGGAAACTGAATGCCATACCGTTCGGCAAACGCAATATGGCTGTAGGCGCTGTCACCGGAAATGCCGAGCACCGAGACATCGTCACCGAGCTCAAACAGCTCGAGGTCGCGCAACGAACAGAGTTCGTCGGTACATGTTGGACTGAAATCGGCTGGATAAAACGAGAGCAACGTCACATCATCGCCGGCGTACTTCGATAGTGATAGTTGTGTAACCCTCCCATCGATAGCCGCCGGTAGTTCGAACTCCGGAGCGGGAGCCCCTGGCTCAAGCATGCCAGTATGGTTCGAACCATCCTACTTAGCTCTATTTGCTATTGTCCGTTTCAATGGCACCCAGACAGACCTCTATGCTTTTTTCCACCCGCCTCAAACTCCCCTTGTGGAGATTCACGTCTACTATGAGGGCGATGACGACCCGAAAAAGTGTACCGCCCGTCGCCTCGAGCAGTTCGACCATGCAACGCTTCATCGCTCGATGAGCGGCGTTCCCTATGGCGTCGTCCTGAATCCACACGCCGGGCAGGCGCTGTCGCCGGCTGACACCGAGAGGAGTTTAGAGACGCTCGTCGCGCTTGATTGCTCGTGGGAATCTGCCGAACGAGCGGCCTTCTCGATGGCTGGAGTCCACCGCGCCCTTCCCTTTTTGGTTGCAGCCAACCCGGTCAACTACGGCCGCCCGTTTCAGCTGACGACCGTCGAAGCCCTCGCCGCTGCCTGCTGCATCCTTGGCGATCGCCAGCAAGCAGTCGAGATCCTCGAGCCCTTTCGCTGGGGAGAGACGTTTTTGACGCTCAATGACGAACCTCTCCGGCGCTACGCCGACTGTGCGGACTCGAGTGCCGTCGTCGCCGTCCAAGATGAGTACCTAGTCGAGGAGCCGTAGGGCGGATCATCACTGTTAAATGCTCGAGTGGCCAACGCCCCCTATGGCCAGTTTCGACGCTGCGGAAAAACGGACGCTCAACAAGATGATTTGTATGCGCTGTAACGCGCGCAACCCACCAAGTGCTGACCGCTGTCGGAAATGCGGCTACGCAAAGCTTCGTCCGAAAGCGAAGGAAGCCCGAAGCGCATAACGTCTTCTTGCGGTTTCGGTCATCTCCTCACACAGCTTGCGCTCTCGACACGAGAACGGTTACCTGTGGCTCCCATACCGTTTTACTTCCAATAACGAAGACGCGGCGTCAGAACGTGATTCCAATCGTGCCCTCGAGTGTAAGGCTGCGGAAGTGGTGACAGACACTCGAGGTGGGTCGATCTGTGATTTTGTGGCACCCGAAATAGGTATTATCTCGAGCAGGTATCGAAAGACGATACCCGCGTACCCCTTCTAAGGCTGTATTTATCCACAACTATGAAGAAGAACTATTAGTCTGCCTTTCATAAATTATACTACTAGCAAAATGGGATTTAAACGAGAGCGGTCCAGGAGGTCGAACGCTGAGGAAAAGACTCACTCGAGGCTATCACGGTTCACGTACGGCCAAGCGTCACAGACTCGTTCACAGTCGGCTGTGCCGAACTTCCGGGATCAGGCACACGCCGAAGCCCACTACGGCCAAGAGATCGAGAGTGCCAAAGAACTCCACCAGCTCCAACGTCTCGAGAAACGGTACGGCGACCGATTGCACGGCTGGCTCGAGGAGGGAATGCCAAAGAAGGCAATGGGCCACCCACAGGAGATGGCCGACTTTCGGATTCAACGTTCACTCGAGGGGACGGGCACGAGTCGAGAGGATGTGCCCGGGGTTGTGTTGGACGTAATCGGCAGCCAGGGCCAATCGCTCGACGGGACGATTCAGCGAGCGCTCGAGGATCGGATGGATGCCGATTTCTCAAATGTGCGCATTCACACGGGTGCGAAAGCCGCCGACGCTGCGGATGCAATCGACGCAAAGGCGTTTACCTGCGGGCGTGACATCGTGTTCAACTCTGGCGCGTACGACCCAGGGAGTCCTGAAGGCCAGTACTTGTTGGCGCACGAATTGGCTCATGTGAAACAACAGACTGGAGCCGCAATCAGCATGATGCCCCAGGAGGGTGCTGAGTTAGAGATTGATCCTGACCCCGGTCTCGAGCGGGAAGCCGACGAGGAAGCCGCGCGGGTGATGCGCGGTGAGGAATCGGGGATTAAGCGTCTTGGAAAGGCGACGGTGCACATCCAACGGAAAAATTTCGAACCCCCAAGTCGGCCCTCACTGACTGTGGATATACCAACCCCGACCGTTGTGGAACACTCCGACTCTGAAGATTCAGAAGCAATTGCTGACAATAGGGCGCAAATGCAGGAGGTTCTCACACGGATTCGGGACCATCGACGCGCGATTGTCAGTCTCCGACGGGCACAGTTTCGGCGGCTGCGAGAGCAACAGCCCGCTCCGGAGCAAATACGCGCGGCAGTACCCCAGTTTCGGGACGCACTGGTCGACCTAGAGCGTGCACAACAGCAACTGGATACGCATGCGGCCCAAACCGGTGCCGTCGGTTCAGGTAGCTTTGACATTTTAGCGGCCGAACACGAGTTAGATGTAGCAGAAGACGATTTTGATCGGGTACAAGATGAACTGGACGGGCCGCAATCGATGGCCGAACTGATCGCCCAGTTACGCGAGCAACTGCGCACGCAATCTAATCTAACTCGTCAGTAACGGATGTGACTACTCGGGATACTTCGGCTCCCGGCGCTCAGCTCGCTCCTGTGCGCGCTCGAGGACCTCCCGCACGTCCCCATGGAAGACATCCCCGTGGCCGGCATAGAGTGTTTCGACGGTTTCGGGTGTGGCCTCGAGTAAGCGCCCGATACTCTCGATGAGTTGCTCGCGGGATTGGCCGGGGCGGTCGGTGCGTCCGAAACTCCCGTCTTCGAACGCGCCGTCGTTGTAGACGACGACGTCGCCGCTAAAGAGTGTCGTTTCCGAGACCAGCGAGATGTGGTCGTCGGCGTGACCGGGCGTGAAGACCACCTCGAAGCTCTCATCACCAATGTCGAGTGTGTCGCCATCTTTGGGGCTGTGCGTCCGAAGCGGGTGGTCAGCGTAGGCGTACACCTCCGGGTCAAACGCCGCACAGATGCCCTCGAGTTCGCCGATATGGTCGCCGTGCTGGTGGGTTAAGACGACCGCCTCGAGGTCGTCGGTGTGCTTGCTGATTGTGTCGACGACGCCATCAAAGGTGCCTGCGTCGACGAGCGTCGGCCGGTCGCCGGTTGCGAGATAAGCGTTGCAAGTAAAGTTCTCAGCGGCTTCGGTCACGTGGTGAATCGCCATACGCTCTCTTTTGCCCCTGCGGTCAAAATGGTGGCGTCCAGCCGGGTTGGCCCTCCAATTGGGCGGGAATTTTTTCCGTCTCTGGGTGCTATATCGTCCTGTATGGGATTCGGAAGTTACGATGAATCCGAACAGCGAGACGTGGACGCCGATTTTGATGAGGCTGATGCCGTTGAATCGGAAGAACATGCACACCGTGGCTCACTCGAGTTCGAAAACGGTGCCTCGAGTGACGAACTCATCGATCAGCTCAAAGAGATCAAAGACGAGACGTGAAGCCGGGCGTGCGGGCTGTGGGTATTGCTGAATCCGCATGCGGAGATCAAAGTACGCTCGCCGCGGCTGTTGTTCGGGCCGACCGCGTTGTCGACGGACTGGCCTTTAGCCGCTGCACCGTCGGTGGGACCGACGCAACCGAAGCCATTATTCGGCTACTGAAAACCCTTGATCGACCGGATAGCCGGTACGTGTTTTGTGGGGCGATTGCACCGGCGTGGTACAACATTCTCGACCTTGAGGCGATTGCGCAGGCGGTCGAGCGTCCGGTGATTGCCGTCACATTCGAAGCGAGTGAGGGCCTCGAGCCCGCACTTCGTGACGCGTTTTCGGGGGCCGAACTCCGGGAGCGCCGGGTTGCTTACGATGCACTTCCGCCACGTGAGCGGGTAACGGTCAACGACGAGACGATGTTCGTGCGGTCGGTCGGAATTGAGACGAGTGTGGCACTCGAGGTCGTCAGGACGTTCACTCCCGAAGGTGGCCGTCCAGAGCCGATTCGAGTGGCCCGAATGGCCGCTCGAGCTCGGCGGCACGACGGCGGCTGATCACTGTCGACCGAAACTGCTAGTAGTGCCCGGCCGGTGGCCAAGGTATGGATGAGTACGAACAGGCACACCTCGAGGGACTCTGTGTCACTGGCTGTGAGCGCTGTCCGGAACTGGTTGCCTCACGCAGCCGGATCGTCAACGGTGTCGGCCCTGAGGACGCCGCAATCCTCTTTGTCGGTGAAGGGCCTGGGGCGACCGAAGACAAAACGGGCGAACCCTTCGTCGGCCGCAGCGGCAGCGTCCTCGATGAGGGACTCGAGGCAGTTGGGCTTGACCGCGACCAGATTCGAATTACGAACTGTGTCCGCTGTCGCCCGCCGGAGAACCGCGATCCTTCGACCACCGAACTAGCAAACTGCAAGGGCTACCTCGAGGCTGAAATAGACCGTGTCGACCCCGACGTGATCGTCACCTTAGGGAAGGTCCCGGGTGAACACCTCCTCGAGCGTTCGGTTGCGGTCACGAAGGAGACGGGCACCGTCGAAGACGTTCGACTTGGTGGTCGGAGTCGCCGTGTCCTCCTCTGTTTGCATCCGGCGGCGACGCTGTATGACCGGAGCCAACGCGACCCATTTAGGCAGACACTGGAGACGGCAGCGGAGTTAGCTGGTGTCTCAGTAGACGGCGAGTCCGCTGGTGGTGGTCAATCGCGACTCGATGGGTTTTGAATTCGTCCGTTGAACGGCAAGATTCGACGCCAATACCAAGGGCTATTCACACCCATCCAGTACGATTCGGTATGAGCCAACAGTTCGAGCCAGCCGCCAGTCCCGAGGAGGCGGTTGCCGAAATCGTCATCGTCGATTACGGGCTTGGGAACCTCCGCAGTGTCACCCGCGGCTTAGAGCGCGCGGGGGCGTCCGTCGAAATCACCGACGACCCTGAGGCGTTCGCCGAAGCCGACGGTGTCGTCCTGCCGGGTGTCGGCGCGTTCCGCGAAGGAATCGAAAACGCCGGACCGATACGTGACGACCTGCTTGCAGTCGCCGAGCGCGGGCAACCCCTCTTTGGGATCTGTCTTGGCATGCAGATGTTACTGACCTCGAGTGAGGAAGGCCAGACCGATGGAGATTCCTCGGTGACGGGCCTCGATCTCGTCCCAGGGACGAACGTTCGGTTTGCAGAGGGGCAAAAGGTTCCACATATGGGCTGGAACGAACTGACCGTCGAGCGTGAGCACCCGTTGGTTGAGGGTATTGATGGGGAGTACGCCTACTTCGTCCACTCGTTTTATGCCGTTCCTGACGACGAGGCGGCGGTCGTCGCGAGCACCGACTACGAAATCGCGTTCCCTTCAATCGTCGCCAACGAGGCGGGGAACGTCTTTGGCACCCAATTCCACCCGGAAAAAAGCGGGGAGACTGGCCTGCGCATTCTGCGAAATTTTGTCGAGTTCTGTGCAGAACAGTAGCGGTTACTCGAGGTCAGACTCATCGTCAATACGGTAGCTGTCGGTGTCGATGTCTTGGCGGTCGAGAAGCCGTTGGCGATCCATGTTTCCTTGGGCTTTGACCTGCCGAAACGCCCGCTCTTCGTGATACCATTGGTCTTTTTCGACGTCGCTCATCAGCCCCCAGTCCGGCGGAAACTCGTAATCGGTCGAGTTGCGTTGACGACGGACCACCTGTTTAGCATCCACGGAGCGTGATTTAATCCTCTCTCATGCCCTTTCAGGGCGTTTTCAAACCCACCCACGCGAACCGTTTAACTCGAAGTGGGCTGCTACAAAAACTCTCGGACGTCTGAGTACCACATATCGTGGTAATCGACATGGCCGATTCGGCGGGCGATGGCTACCGCAAGCGCGTGCCAACACAGCTGTGTCGGATCGTCGGCGTCGAGATTGTACTCGCTGTCCCGGCAGGTACAGCCCCCATGTTCCACGATGTACTCGTCATCATAGCCAACGACGATGGTGAAATCGCGGTAGGCTTTCACCCGATTTTCCGCGACCGCCTCGATTGCTTTCACCCCACGGCCGCCGTGAATCCGCCCGATAGCGTCGACAATCTCGGGTGTCAACTCGCCGGCTTCCTCGAGGCGGGCTTGCCAGCGTTCGACCGGATTCTGCTCGGGCACGCTTTGCACTCAGTTCGCGGGTGTAAAATCGATTTGGTATCTCACCGTCGGTGTCACCGACTCGAGTCGAAAACGGACCACGGCGTTTTTCGCCCCTGACTGGCGAGTAAGGATATGCGCGTCACCGAAGGCGGCGTCGAACTCGAGATTCCGGGTGAGTCGACACAGGGGTTTGAGGAGTCGGTGTTTTACAATCCGAGACAGGAACTGAATCGAGATATCACGGTTGCTGCCCTTCGGGCCTACCGCGAGCGCGAGCCACGGGCGGGGTCGTATCTCGATGCGATGACTGCAAGTGGCGTCCGTGGCATCCGCGCGGCTGCCGACGGCTGGGAGGCAACGTGTTGTGATCGCGACGAACGGGCAATCGAACTCGCTCGCGAGAACGTCGCCCGAAACGACTGTGCGGCGACGGTCGTCCACCGCGACGTAAACGCCCTGATGCACGACTCCCGATTCGACGTAATCGATCTCGACCCCTTTGGAACGCCGATTCCCTTTGCCGACGCCGCCTTTCGAAACTGCCGAAACCTCGTCTGTGTAACTGCAACCGACACTGCACCGATGTGTGGGGCCCATTTGCAGAGTGGAATTCGCAGTTACTCGGCGGTGCCACGCAACACCGACTACCACACCGAGATGGGCGTCCGCATCCTCCTCTCAGCACTCGCCCGTACTGCTGCCCGCTACGATACCGGTATCACACCAATTCTCACCCACGCAGCAAGCCACTACGTCCGCACGTTTCTCGAACTCGAGCACAGCGCAACCGCCGCAAACGACGCCATCGACGAACTTGGCTATCTCTCACACTGTGAAGACTGTCTCTACCGCGAGCCAACCCACGGACTAATCGCCGACCCTCTCGAGTCCTGTCCGGCCTGTGGCGGGACCCGAGTGCTGGAGGCCGGCCCGGTCTGGCTCGGGCCGATTCACGACCGCCCGTTCGTCGGCGAGGTCCGCGAGCAGTTCCCCGATTCCTTTGGGACCAAAACCAAAGCCGACCGGCTGCTCGAGACCCTCGAAGTCGAACTCCACGAACCAACGTATTACGACCAGCACAAACTCTGCAAGCAGTGGGGACTCTCAGCAAATCGAATGGACGACTTTTTGGCCGATCTCGAGGCCGCAGGCTACGCTGCATCACCTGCCCACTACACCGGCACGTCGTTCAAAACGGATGCGAACGTCGAGGAGATCAGGGCAGCGACGGAAGGGAATCTCGGCTCCTAACACGGCACTTTCTCGCAAGGTTCGATTCTCGCACCCTGTGACGGACACACGCCTATTTTTTGCCGCCTGTGGTAGCGTCCGCCGTGATAGCCGTCCTGCTTGACATCGGAAAGCGCGTCGTTCGGGTCGCCCAAACCGAACAGCTCACCTTTCTCGCAGCAGGGGTTGCGTACTATTCGTTCGTTTCACTCATCCCGCTTTCCTTGCTCGCACTGGCGGCTGCGACAGCAGTTGGTGAGGATATTATTGTTGAGCAGATTGCTGATGCGGCTACGGGACTGCTCACGCCCAGCGCGCAGGCGTTGCTCACGGAGACCGTTACCGACGATGCCGGCCGGGGCGGTGCAACTGTCGTCGGTTTCGTCGGACTGCTCTGGGCCGGCTCGAGACTGTTTCGGGGTCTTGATCGGGCGTTTTCAGCAGTCTACAGCACTGAAGCAAAAAAGACAATCCTTGGCCAATTTCGGGACTCGGTGATCGTCGTTGTGGCGATCGTTCTCGGCTTGCTAGCTGTCGTCGGCATTGAAACAGTTCTAACCGCCGCTGCCCCGCCGTTCCTATGGCAGGCCGGCCCACTCTTTCTCTTTCTTACCCTGCTCGCGGCCTTTCTGCCGATGTATATCGTTTTTCCCGACACGGGGGTGGACATCTATGAAGCCTTACCCGGTGCGGCGTTTGCCGCTCTCGGCTGGACCATCCTCACCCGTGGCTTTACTTTCTACGCCGGCGTCGCCGGCACCTATGCTATCTATGGCGCGCTCGGTGCTGTCTTTCTCGTGTTGACATGGCTCTACGTCGGTGCACTGCTCATCCTCGCCGGTGGGGCACTCAATCTCGTGCTTGCCAACCGTGATACGGACCGGCAGCTACAAAGTCCCGGCGAACGACAGGTTTCGACAGGAGCGATGACCGACGACGCTACGGGACGCGACGAGGAGGCGGCCGACCAAACTGAAAGCACCAGCTACGAACAGGGCCAAAGCGCCCGAACCCGTGACCGGGCCGACGATCCCGAAGTCCTGCGCGAGGAGATCGAACGCCTGCGCGAGGATCTCGAGTCGTTCGAGGCAGATATCGACAGGCGGACGGTCGAACGAGAATCACTCAAGGGCGACCTCAAACGCTATATCCGCCGCAAGCGCTGGCGGGGACACGCCCACGGCTGGGGGCCATATCTCGTCTTGCTGTATGGTACCATTATGACCCTTGGTGCGTTCTATCTAATCGCAAGCAGTTGGGCAGCCGTTGCTGCAATGTTCGTTATTTGGACGTCGACACTTGGCGTCTACGTCCTGATGGTGCTGTTTGGAACCGGTATCTCCGTACTGGGTGTTCCCGGCCGCCTTCGAGATCGCGTTAGCGAGTACCGTTCGTAGTCATACTGTCTGGTGGCCATTTGCAGTAGACTGTCTCCCACCCCTTTCAAAAACTTTTGGACATAGTATTAAGCCCCTTTAGAAAAATCACACGTACAAAAACATGGGATTTAAATGAAGGCGGTCTTCCGGACCGGACAACTCCGAAACGCACTCGAGGGGGTCACGGTTCACGTATGGTGAACAGTCACAGACCGCTTCACAATCGGCTGTCCCCACCTTTCGAGATCAGGCCCACGCCGAAGCCCACTACGGGCAGGACATCAAGAGTGCAGACAAACTCTACCAGCTCCAGCGGTTCGAGAAACGCTATGGTGAGCGCTTGCATGGCTGGCTCGAGGAGGGGATGCCGAAATCGGCGATGGGCCATCCGAAAGAGATGGCTGAGTTCCGTATTCAACGCTCACTCGAGGGGACGGGCACGAGTCGAGAAGATGTGTCTGAGGTTGTGTTGGATGTACTCGGCAGTCAGGGCCAATCGCTCGATGGAACCATCCAGCGGGCACTCGAGAACCGGATGGACGCGGATTTCTCAAACGTGCGAATCCACACGGGTGCGAAAGCCGCCGACGCGGCAGATGCAATCGAGGCCAAGGCGTTTACCTGTGGCTCGGATATCGTCTTCAATTCCGGCGCGTACGATCCCGAGACACCTGCGGGGCAGCATCTGCTGGCGCACGAACTCGCCCACGTCAAACAACAGACGGGAGCCGCGATTTCGATGATGCCTCAGGAGGGCGCACAGTTAGAGATTGACCCAGCGCCGCAACTCGAGTGGGAAGCCGAGGAAGAGGCCGCGCGAGTGATGAGTGGAGAGGAACTCGGCATTCAGCGTCTCAGAAAGACGGCGGTACATATTCAGCGGCGCAATGATCATGCCCCTCGGCTCACTCAAACGGATCCACTCACGGAGGATGATACTGATTACGAGACGCTTCCGCTACCGCCGGTACAGTTTACAGAAACTGTCGACGGACAGCCACCGTCACCGTCAGAGTCTGGACACCCATCGACGGAGTCTGGACCGACTGAAACTGTTGCTCACGCAACGGAGATATTGACACAGATACGAGACCACCGCCATGCAATCGTCGACATCCGTCGCAGGCAACTCAAGGAGGCACAAGACTCTGACAGTGAATCCGATTCGTCGGGATGGCTCTCTTCTCATGACGGGGGCGATTCGTCAGGTTCGCCGGAAGGCGCGGATGTGGATATAAACGTAGAGATACGAAGGCGACAGCTACGGACCGCACTTGATGAATTGGAAATGACCGAATTCCAGTTGTCCCTCCACCAGCGAGAGGTTGTTCCCGCGCCGACTAACGCTGACATTCTGGCGCTCGAACAGGAGTTAGTGACCGTTCAACAGGAACGTCAGGCTATAGAGCCAACCGAGTCGGCGGTCTCCCCAGCGATTGCGGCGTTGTCGATGACATTTAATACGCTCTGGGACACTGACGATTGACGTTTTTCACACTTTGCACTTCGATACAGTCGCTCGCCAGCTATTGCGTGCGCAAAAAAGAACGAATTGAGTCTGCGTCGCCTCGCGCCTTAGAACGTCTCGAGGTACTGGTCGAGTTCCCACTGGGAAACGTCGATGCTGTACTCGCTGAACTCGGCGTTTTTGGCTTCGATGAATTTCGGTCCAACGTGTGGGCCAAGCCCTTCGAGGATGACTTCGTCTTCCTCGAGTGCGTCGACGGCTTCCCCGAGGTTCGTTGGGAGCACTTCGATGCCGTACTCCTCACGTTTTGCCTCGTCGAACTCGTAGATGTTCTCTCGGACTGGGTCCGGTGCGTCGAGGTCGCGCTCGATCCCGTCGATACCGGCGTTGATGAGTGCGGCCAGCGCGAGGTATGGGTTACACGATGGGTCGGGGAAGCGAGCCTCGATACGGGAGGCTGCTGGGACGCGTGCGGCTGGTTTCCGGATAAGCGCCGAGCGGTTACGGTCGGACCAGGCGATGTAAACGGGTGCCTCGTAGCCGGGCACCAGGCGTTTGTAGCTGTTAACCGTTGGGTTGGTGACCGCGGTGATCGCGGGCGCGTGGTCGAGGATACCGGCGAGGAACGAGTGAGCGGTGTCACTCAGGTTGAACTCGTCGTCATCGCTGTGGAACGCGTTTTCGCCGTCTTCGGTCATCAGCGAGATGTGCGTGTGCATTCCCGAGCCGTTGATTCGTGGAATCGGCTTGGGCATGAAGGTTGCATGCAGGTCGTGCTGGGCCGCGATGGCGCGAACGACGGTACGGAAGGTGGCGACGTTGTCAGCCGTTGCGAGGGCGTCGTCGTAGGTGAAGTTGATCTCGTACTGCCCTTGGGCGACCTCGTGGTGGCTGGCTTCAATCTCGAAGTCCATGCTCTCGAGGCCGTAGATGATGTCACGGCGGACATCGCTGGCGAGGTCTTTTGGCGCGAGGTCGAAGTAGCCACCCTGGTCGGCGGTCGTCGTCGTTGCGCGGCCATCCTCGTCCTCCTCGAACATGAAGAACTCAGGTTCGGGCGCGGCATTGACCGTATAGCCGTGTTCCTCTGCACGCTCGAGGGCCTGTTTCAGCACATAGCGTGGGTCGCCTTTGAACGGCTCACCGGTGGACGTGTCAATAATGTCGCAGATGAGGCGCGCGGCGGCGCTCTCTTCGCTTTTTCTCCATGGCAAGATGGCGAACGTCTCTGGGTCCGGTTTGAGACGCATGTCCGATTCCTGAATCCGGACGAAGCCTTCAATGGACGATCCATCGAAGTAGATTCCCTCGGTAAACGCCTTCTCGGCCTGTCGGGCAGGCACGGAGACGTTCTTAACAGTTCCCAGAATATCCGTGAACTGCAGTCGGAGGAAGTCAATGTTGTTCTCCTCAATTTCGTCCAGTACCTCTTTTTCGGTGTCTGTGAGATTTCCGCTTGTCATCTTCTCGTCGGTCTACCTAAATACCTCTATTACTAAAATCCTGCTGTTCTGCGCAATTCTTCTCTCGGGTTCAGGGAATTGGATATTCGTAAACTTCTAATGTAAGGGGTGAGTTTATGCAGATGATGACGTACGAAAATTTGGATGCGAAGTTAGTAAATGCACTTCTCGGTGATGGCCGAGCGAGTCTCCGCAGCCTCGCCGAAGAACTCGACGTCTCTGTGACGACGGTCTCGAACCATCTTTCGGACCTCGAGGAACAGGGCGTCATCCAAGGCTACACTCCACGTGTCGATTACGACGCGCTGGACTACGACGTCACCGCTGTTATTCAACTGAAAGTCGAAGGGAACGCTCTGCCGGATATCACCGACAGCCTCCAACAGCACCGCCAGATGACCTCCGTCTATGAGGTTACCGGCGACTACGACGTAATTGCCATTGGCAAATTCAAGGATACCGACGGTATGAACGAGCAGATCAAAACACTGCTTACGGACCCAGATATCAAAGAATCAAACACCAGCGTCGTACTCAATGCCGTCACCGAAAACGAGCAGTTCGAACTCGATATCCGCGAAGAGTAACCGTTTCTTTTTATTTTTGCTGCCCCCCACTGATTGCATCCGGCCAGCACAGTTTCGCTTACTTGAGTCCCTTCGGGTGAGTTCGCTTCCCGTAGACGGCTGACGGCGTTGCGCTGTGAGGTGGTGGCGTCTGTTCTCAACTAAAACGAGAACTGTCAAACAGGTTTTGTTGGTGATGGGAGCCGACGTTACATCATGCCGCCCATACCGCCGCCCATACCGCCCATACCGCCAGCGCCGCCAGGGGCACCACCCTCGTCGTCGCCCTTGTCGGTCGACAGATCGCCAGCAGAGATGATGTCGTCGATTTTGAGCACGAGATTTGCGGCCTCTGTGGCAGAGGTCACCGCCTGCTCTTTTGCGTGTGCGGGTTCGACAATCCCAGCTTCGAACGTGTCTTCGACCTCTCCGGAGAAGGCGTTCAGTCCCGCGCGGCTGTCACCACCCTCGTGGGCTGCACGCAGGTCGACCAGCGTGTCGATGCTGTCGAGACCGGCGTTTTCAGCGAGGACGCGTGGGACAAGCTCGAGGGAGTCAGCGAAGGATTCGACGGCGAGCTGTTCCCGTCCGGAGACGGAGTCGGCGTAATCTCGCAGACGGCTGGCGAGTTCGACTTCGATTGCACCGCCACCGGCAAGCACTCGCCCGTCGGAGACAGTCTGGGCGACGACATCGAGTGCGTCGTTGATTCCACGCTCGAGTTCGTCGACGACGTGGTCAGTCGAGCCACGAAGCAGGAGGGTCACGCCGTGGCTGTCCTCACCTTCGACGTAGAACAGTTCGTCGTCATCGTCGCGGGTGACCGAGCCAAAGCCGAGGTCAGTTTCGGTTGCGCTTGCGAGATCGGAGACGATCGAAGCGTTGACAACCTCTGTGAGGAACTCAAGGTCGCTCTTTTTGGCGCGACGAACGGCCAGAATACCCTCTTTGGCGAGGTAGTGCTGGGCTAAGTCGTCGATACCTTTCTGGCAGAAGACGACATCAGCGCCGAGGTCGGCGATTTTCTCTACCTTCTCTTTGATTTCGGCTTCCTCACGGTCTAAGAACTGCTGGAGCTGGCTTGGGTCGGTGACGCTGACTTCGGTGTCGACGTTTGCCTCGTCGACTTCGATTGCCTTGTTCAGCAGGAGGATGTCTGCGTCCTCGACACTGTTTGGCATGTTGTCGTGGACGGGATCTTTGTCTATGATACCGCCGTTGAGCAACTCGGACTCGCCGACGGCGCGTCCGGTCTGGGTTTCGATTTTGAGGAACTCGAGGTCGACAACGTTCTCGCCGTCGTCGGCTTCGACGGTGACCGCACGGACGGCGTCAACGATCAGCTGGGCGAGGTGCTCTTTGTTTACTTCTGCGCCCTTGCCGGTCATCGAGGTCTCGGCGGTCTTCTTTAGGAGATTTTCGTCGCCAGTGTCAATGCGCTCGGCGATGTCGTCGATTTCGAGACGGGCCTGCTCGGCGGCTAGGTGGAAGCCTTTGATGATGGCCGTCGGGTGAATATCCTGCTCGAGCAGGTCTTCGGCATTTTTCAAGAGCTCGCCGGCGATAGCGACTGCGGTCGTGGTGCCGTCGCCCGCTTCGTCCTCTTGGGTTTCGGCGACTTCGACAATCATTTCGGCGGTTGGATTGTCGATGTCCATCTCTTTGAGGATGGTGACGCCGTCGTTTGTGATGGTGACCGATCCCATCGAGTCGACGAGCATTTTGTCCATCCCTTTTGGGCCGAGTGTCGAGCGAACGGCCTCAGCGACCGCACGAGCGGCACTGATGTTGTAGTCCTGGGCGTCTTTGTCCTTGACGCGCTGGGAATCCTCGCTCATCACGATCATCGGTTGCCCCTGTTGCATTCGCTGGCTCATAGTCATCCGATTCTATGATTGTCCTTCTACATAAATCTATTGGAACTGTGGTATCGAGCACATGCTGTGTGTGACACTCAGGTGTGTGAAAACCCTCCTACTGCGGCGTCATTGCCTCATATAGTGACACTCGATACCATGGGTCGCCCACCGACTGTCGATGGGTAAACATCACATATTTAAGTACGGTTTTGGCTACAACTCGACTGGCTCGAGCAACGACGGCTCGTCGGTCGCCGGGCTGTTGACGGCCGTCGAAACCGGGTAGGCCCGCATTTCATCGGCTGCATACGGCTCGAGTAGCCCCTGTGGGTCACTCCCCTGGAGCCATTCCGTTTCAGCCCCCGGCTCGAGAATCACCGCCATTCGGTGGTGCAGGTCAGCGATTAGCTCATTTGGCTTGGTGGTGACAATTGTGAACGTCTCGAGTGGCCCGTCATCAGTGCTGGCGTCTTCGACACCGCCGCCAAACGCCTCGAGTCCCGTCTGGGTCGTCTCCGCAGTGGACTCCCAGCGCTCCCACAGGCCGGCCATCGCAAACGGTCGGTCGTCTTCGAACGCAACCCGATACGGCTGTTTTTCGCTCCCAGTATCGACCCACTCGTAAAATCCGTCAGCGAGAACCAGACACCGCCGTTGCTCATAGGCGTCGCGAAAGCTCGGTTTCGTCTCGAGCGTCTCCGAACGCGCGTTGATCATCCCGCCCGTGTCGTCGTCGGCCCACGACGGCACCAACCCCCACTCGAGGCGCTGAATCGTGTTGGGCTCGTCGTTCGTGATTACCGGTAGCTGCTGGCCCGGTGCCATGTTGTATCGTGGCTCAAACGGCTTCTCGAAGTCGGCGTTGAACCGATCCTCGAGCGTTTCTTGGTCGGCAAAGAGGGTGTAGCGACCGCACATACCGCGTTTTGTGCGCCAGCGAATAAAGGCGTGTCCGTGTCGTCACCGGCTGGTATCCGACGCCTCGAGTATGTCAGGACTCCGCTCGAGTTGAAACGGAGTAGAAGACGCCTCACGGCTTCGCCGTTCGGCATTCGAGGAACTCGCTTTGCTCGTTCCTCGTACGCCAGGACTGGGATTTGAACCCAGAATCCCGAAAGGGAACACGCTTTCCAGGCGTGCGCCTTACCGTTCGGCCATCCTGGCCCATCCGAAGGTAGCCGTGTCCGTCGTTTAACTCTTGCGAGATTCAGTCTCTGACTCGGTGGCCTCGGCCTCGAGTGCACGCGCTGTTGCCCATTGAGCGACCCGATGTTCGACTGTGTAGGCACACCCAGTGGTCACTGTGCCGACGGCGACGGCGAGGGCTGCGCCCTGCCCAATCGTCACGAGCGGCCCCGAAAGCAGCGCATAGCCCTGAACGAGGACGAGGAAGCTCATGAAGCCAACGGCCCCCCACAGCAGGGCGGATTTGACGCGTGGGCGCATGCTATGACTCAATCGAGGCGATCGCTTCGATTTCGACGCCGGCACCTTTCGGGAGCGCTCCCACTTCGAACGTGCTTCGTGCCGGTGGCTCGTCCTCAAAGTACGTTGCGTATGTCTCGTTCATCGCCTCGAAATCCTCGATATCAGCGAGCAAGACGGTGACTTTCAGCACGTCCGCCATCGTCCCGCCGGCTTCGGCGACGATCGCTTCGATGTTCGCTAAGGCCTGTTCGGTCTGGTCTGCAATCGGTTTTCCATCGAGGAGGGTCCCATCGGGCGTCAGCGGAATCTGCCCGGCAGTAAATAGGAGTGAGCCATCGGTCGTTCCTTGGCTGTACGCAGCGACAGCCTCCGGTGCCTCGTCGGTCTGGACAATGCGTTTCATACTCTTCGTTCGGTGTGACGCTGTATAAAATCAGTCGGTTACACCAACACGTCGACGCCATAGCCATGTGACTCGAGAGCCTCGAGCAGTTGCGTAACGTGTTCGTGGCCCCGGGTCTCGAGGTCAATTTCGACTTCGGTGTCGCTCATCCCGATTTCGCGTGAAGTTCGGTCGTGCTGGATCGCATAGATGTTTGCCCGATGGCCGGAGAGAATCGCCAGCAATTCCTCGAGTGCCCCGGGTTGGTCCTTCAAAACGGTGCGAATCTTCAGGTAGCGGCCGGTTTCGACGAGTCCACGGACGATGACCGTCGTTAGCGTATTCAAATCGATGTTTCCCCCACAGAGAGCAGGAACGATCACCTCCTCCGGCTCAAACTTAAATTTCTCGAACAAGACGGCAGCCAACGCGACTGCACCAGCCCCTTCGACGAGCGTCTTCGAGCGCTCGAGGAGATACACCACTGCCATAGCAATCTCCGGATCCGAAACGGTACAGACTTCATCGACGCGCGCTTGGATGATCGGAAACGTCTGTTTGCCGACGCTGCGGGTGGCGATGCCGTCGGCGATGGTGTCGACGCCGTTGATCGCCGTCACCTCGCCTTTCTGTAAGGAGGTGGCGAGACTCGAGGCACCCTCCGCTTGCACCCCAATAACCCGCGTCTCTGGCTTTTTGGCCTTAATCGCCGTGGCAATCCCCGAAATAAGTCCCCCACCACCGACGGGGACAACGACGGTGTCGACCTGGGGACAGTCCTCAAGAATCTCAAGGCCGATCGTTCCCTGCCCGGCCATCACGTCCGGGTCGTCAAAGGCGTGGAGATAGGTTCGCCCCTCTTCGCGTTCGATTTCGTGAGCGCGTTCTGTGGCTTCGTTGTAATCGCCGCCGTCGAGAACCACCGATGCCCCGTAGCTCTCGGTTGCCTTCACTTTCGAAATGGGGGCGTTCTCGGGCATGACGATCTTCGAATCAACGCCCGCTCGAGATGCTGCTAAGGCAACTCCTTGGGCGTGATTGCCCGCACTCGCGGTCACGACGCCGGCCTCTCGTTGAGCTGTCGTGAGCGTCCCAATCCGGTTTGTGGCTCCGCGAATCTTGAACGCGCCCGTGCGTTGGAAGTTCTCTAACTTAAGATGGATGTCGGCACCGGTCATCGACGAATACGTATAGGAATATTCGAGGGGTGTGTGACGAGCGGTCGCCTGCACTCGTGGTCTCGCCTCGAGAATAGCATCAAGAGAGAGCATAGGCGAGCCTACTCAGTACCCGGTGTTAAGAATTTGTGCTGCCAACTGGCAGCACGACAGGGAATACAGGTATGCACTGTTGTGTGCGAGTAAACTGGAGGATGGTAGCTATATAAATGTCTTGTACGCGGAGTGGAAGTGTAATCGCAAGACAGCGTTGACCTAATCTGGCTGTCAGACGGCTAGCGGACGGTCGTCATTCGTGGGGTGCTACCACAATCTGTCGGTCACTGAGCGTTTGCCGAACGGCCGCTTCGAAGGGGTCGGTGTCTGGCCAGGAGAGCCGCCCTTCGTGTCCCAGTTTATGTGGATCACCAATGTAGCACTGAACCGATGGACTGTCGGCTTCGATACTCGTCTCACCAGCCGTTCTGAGCGGTAGCTCGACGCGAGTGTAGAGACCATCGGCGACGCCCTCGTATCGGTCGAGTGCTCGGAGGCCGTGTTCGTTGGTCTCGAGGAGTCGTCCCGTAACCGTTCCACCCGGGGCGAGCGTCGGGTAGTCACCATCGACACAGTGAAGCCCCTCAATCGTGGCTCGAGTGCGATACTGATAGCTATCGCCGAGAACGGCGGTGGCTCGTGATGGATTCGTGAGGGTGCCGTAGACGAAAACGCGCATCGACGGTGACGTTATCGCTGGTCAATCGGCGTAAACTTGAGGTCAGTTGGGCCGACGTAGCGGGCCCGTGGGCGGATGAGGCGGTTGTCTTCGTACTGCTCTAAGACGTGGGCGATCCAGCCACCGGAGCGGGACATCGCAAAGATTGGGGTGTAGAGGTCGATTGGGATACCCATCTTGTAGTAGGTCGACGCCGAGTAGAAGTCGACGTTCGGGGCGAGTCCTTTCTCTTCGGCGAGGAACTCCTCGATGGCGACGCTCATCTCGTACCATTTGGTGTCGCCGGCGGCTTCACCGAGCGCTTCACTCTTTTCGCCTAAGATGTTCGCCCGTGGATCTTTGACATTGTAGACACGGTGGCCAAAGCCGGGTACTCGGCGTCCCTCTGCCATCGCCGTTTTCACCCATTCGACGGGGTCTGCGTCGGATTCGTCGATCTCTTGGAGCAGTTCCATGACGTCCTGGTTTGCACCACCGTGGAGGCTGCCACTAAGGGTCCCAATCGCGCTTGTCACTGCTGCATGGAGATCTGCAAGTGTACTCGAGGTGACCATTGCGGCGAACGTCGAGGCGTTTAGTCCGTGGTCGGCGTGGAGGACGAGCGCCTGATCGAAGGTGTCTGCAAGCACTTCGTCGGGGACCTCGCCGTTTAACATATAAAGGAAATTTTCTGCGTGGCCGAGATCTTCGTGTGGCTCGATCGGCCCTTCGCCACGGCGGATGCGTTCGAACGTGGCGAGCGCCGTCGGAATTTTGGCAGTGATCCGCCGGCCCTTGTTCAGATTTGCTTCGAGATCGGATGGTTCGCTGTCAGCGTCGGGATCGGACGCCGAAAATGACGAGACAATCGTCCGTAGTGCGGCCATCGGATTCTCATCGGCTTCGGCGAGCTGTTGGACGGTTTTGAGGACATCGTCCTCAAGTGCTCGCTCTGCGTTCATCGCGTCGGCAAACGTCTCGAGTTCGTCTGCAGTCGGCAGCTGGCCGTGCCAGAGCAGATAAAGCACCTCCTCGTAGCTGGCATCGTGGGCGAGATCCTCGATCGTATAGCCGCGGTAGATCAGCCGGCCCGCGTCACCGTCGATCGAGCTGAGTTCCGATTCAGCAACCAACACACCCTCGAGCCCTTTCTTGACGTCGTCAGCCATACACGCAGTTTTGCTCGCCGATGGAAAAGTATTGTCGTTTGCACGCTTGGAGGGTTGAAACCTCACGACTGTTGGCGTGTTCGGGTTGACGAATCGGTGGTTTCACTCGACTGGGCGTCGGTATCCTCACTCGTTGCCATTGTAACAGGTTCACTCGAGTTCTTGGGAGAGCTTGATCGCTGAATAGATGGTGAGAATAATGGCGACGCCGCCGGCGGTTGCGGTTGCGAGGGTAAACCAGAGCGCAATGTAGAGGGTTGGGGATTCGGTCGTTCCCGGGGCGAAGACGACGAACACGAGGTAGATGGCGATGGCAAAAGCGATGCCGGTAATGAGGCCGATGGTTGCGTTGCGCTTGACGCCGAGTGCCTCCATGAAGTTCGCTGTCGGCGGGCGTTCGGGTTGGTCCTCAGACACGTCTTCGTGTAGGGTCGGGGGCTACTAAATCGCGTCGAAAGCGGCTCTTGGGCGACGGTTTTTCACGTCTGCGACCAAACAGCTGGTATGGATCGATCAAAAAACGTCGGTGGGCGTGATCGGCTCGTGCGTGGCGTACTTGGGATCACGCTATTGGCCGTCGCCTTCGCTGCCTTCGTGACGAATCGACAGACGGCCGCGCTGGTCGCCGGGCTTGCTGGGCTTGGCCTCTCAGTGAATGCAGCCACGCAGTTCTGTGGCCTCAACGCGCTGTTGGGGATCGATACGTGTTCGCGTACAGATGGGCCCGATTCCGGCGGTGAGTGAGCTGCTATCGGCTCGCGTCGGGTGCCCTATCGATATGCGTCAAACTCCTTGCCAAAGAGGACGAAGTAGATGACGCCGATCATGCCGATGACTGACGCGATCACAAAGGAGAGTTCGGGACTGGCGAACTCCCAGAAGACGCCGCCGAGTGCGCCACTCGGGATGACGAGTGCGCCCCGAACGAGGTAGTAGGAGCCAGTGACCCGGCCGCCAGCCCCCTGCTGTGCTGGACCGACGATGAGCGCTTTGTGTGCTGGTAGCCCGGCAAATCGCAGGCCAGAGAAGGCAAAGAGAGCGATGATCAGCCAGACGTTTTCGGGTGCGAAAATCAGCAGCACCGGAAAGATTGCGTAGACAAAAAAGCCGAGTGCGACGACCGGCTTCAGCCCAGTGTACTCGGCTATTTTGGCTGCGGGGGCCATCGTGAGAAGCGCAACAAACATCTCGATACTCAGGAGGACGCCGAAGAACGCCGCCGGTGAGAGTGAAATCGTCCCGACAACGGGGACGGTCATCGTCAGCCCTAGGCCCATCAGCTGCGTGATGACGAGAATGAAAAAGACATACACCATCCCGTTGGCAAAGCGGATGAAGATATCGGCGACCAGAAGTGGACGCAGCGGCGCTGGCAACGCTCGGAGGTCCTCGAGGATCTGACCCACGCCCTCGAACTGTTTGCCGACGGAATCGGCTTCGGTGGCGTACAGCAGGTGTTGGGCGAGCGTTCCCAGAAGGGCGAAGACGATGGCGATGACAAGCACCCAGAGGAAGCCGGGCATCAGTTGGTCGGCGACGAGGATGGCGACGATCAGCGGCGCGAGCAGAAACGCTGTCCGCCGAAAGGTTTCGGTGCTTGCAAAGCCGTGGGCGAGGCGGCTTGGCTCGGTGGCCTGCTTGACGATGGCGTAGTGGCCGCCGATGCCGAAGGATTTCCAACATTGGGCTAACAGCAGGCCGACGAACACCCAGAACCACGACTCTATTACAACGGCTCCGAGGTCAATCGCCGGCACGTATGCCGAGGCTAGCCAAATGACGAACCCAAACGTCGAGAGAAAGCCAAAGACGGTGAGTGCATACCGCGAGCCGACGCGGTCGGAGACAACGCCACCGTAGTAGGGGTAGACGGCACCGATAACGTTCCCGAGGGTCGCAAACAACCCGACAACAAAGCCGGTCGCCCCGAGGAAAACAAGGTAGTCGGGCAGAAAGCGGTTGGTCATTTGAAAGCCTAAACTGAACGCGAACATTGCCACCGAAAGGACGAGCACATCGCGATCGAGCGAAAAGAACTGTCGGAACGCGTCGACCGGGCCGCTCACTTCCGCGCGCTCTTGAGCCATTAGCTATCAGTGTGAGCGGCGGGGAGAAAATACTCCCGAGATAAGGTCTGGAAACTCCGGAACCGCATTAGCCACCTCGAGTCAGCCATCGTCGTGACACGTTCCACTTTGTCTGTGAAACCAGTCCTCAGAATACTGCCCTCGGTGTCACCACTTGCTCAGCAAGAGACCGAACCAATAAAGAGCGGTGCGTCCGTCGGTTTCGACATGCAAACGCTGGGTACGGCGACGGCGGCCCCCGGCGAAATCGACACCGGGCGTCTCGAGGTCGGTGAGACGCGAGATGGCAGCCCGTTTGGGCTGCCTGTCGCCGTCGTCAATGGGTCGCAGTCAGGAGACACACTCTACATACAGGCCGTAAGCGACGGCGACGAACTCAACGGACTGGGTGTGATCCAGCGACTCGTTCCGCAGTTAGATCCGACTGCACTCTCTGGAACCATCCTGATCGTCGGTATCGTCAACTACCATGCCTTTCAGGTTGCTCATCATCGCAACCCGATTGACGATACCAAAATGAATCGGACGTTCCCCGGCGACGAAACGGGGACCTCCAGTGAGCGAATCGCCGCAGCCGTCTATGACGCTGCCTCGAGGGCCGACATTATCCTTGATTTGCACCAAGGGTCGACCAGCCGGATGATAAACGAGGTTCGGGTGCGCTGTGGTCGACATCATCGGCTCCATACTGAGTGTCTCGAGTTGGCGAAAGTGTTCAACTGTGGCTATATTTTAGATCAGAAAGGGCCCGACGGCCAGCTGGCTCGTGTCGGTCCAAATGAGGGGATTCCGACGATCGATCCCGAACTGGGCGGCTGTATTGGGTTTGACGAAACGAGCATCCAGAAAGGCGTGGCCGGCGTTTTCAACGTCCTTCGGTACTACGACTTTCTGGAGGGTGAGGGTGACTATGAAGCCCAGACGCGCGCGAAAGGGTTTGAGCAGTATGGCGCACCGGCGGGCGGCATCGTCGACTTTAACAAATCTCTCGGTGAGCGTGTTGCTCCCGGTGAGACGATTTTCACGATTACGTCACCATTTGGCGAACCGAAAGCGGAGGTCACCGCCGATAGCAGTGGCGTATTCTGGCGAACCCGCCGACTGCCACAGGTTGCCTCCGGTGAGTACGTCTGTTCGGTCGGGACGGATGTCGACCGGTACTGAGTCGGGACGAAGCGGTTTTGAGGGCTCGCTTCGAGGGTGAGCTATGACCAACGAACCACGCGTGCCGGTTCAGTGTGACGCCTGTGAGACGACGACACGAGTTGCGCTGTCGAACCTTGCTACGGCAATCGATCGGCACAACGAGAATGTCCACGACGGCGAGCCAATAGCGGAGGTTGACCCCGATATCAAAGCACAGATAGCCGATATGGTGGCAACCGACATGGGGCTCCTCGAGGAGGACGCCTGACTACCGAGGGAACTCGACACGCCTTTACTCGCGGCCCAAGTAACGCTCGATATGTTCATCTCCCTTCGTGCTGAGGTCGAGGACGCCCTCGAGGCTGCCCTTGAGGCCCTCGAGTTGCCCACTGGCGATCTCGGAATCGAGGAGCCACCCGAGGACGTGCCGGCGGTGCTCGCCTCGAGTGTTGCTTTCAGGCTGGCTGGCGAGGCTGGGGCTGCCCCGCCACAGGTTGCAACCCAAATTGCTGCGGAACTCGACGCCGAGGCGCTTTCGTACGTCTCTCGAGTCGAAACCCAGGGGCCGTATCTCAACTTTCTGCCGAGTGAGACGTATTTCAGCGAGACACTCGAGGCGGCTGGCGCGGAAACGTATGGCTCGCTTCCCGACCGTGGGGAATCCGTCGCGGTCGAACACACGAGTGCCAATCCAACGGGACCGGTTCACGTCGGCCGGGCGCGAAATCCGATTATTGGCGATGCCGTTTGTAACCTGCTTGCATACGCCGGCTACGATGTCGACCGCCACTACTATGTCAACGATGCCGGCCGGCAGATGGCCGTCTTTACGTGGGCGTATGAGACGTTTGAGGAGGAGGATCTAGCGGAGTACGAACAGGCGCGTGACCGTATCGAGTACGACCTCGTGCGCTACTACCGGAAGGGGAACGCCTTCCTCGAGTCTGGCGATGAGACGGCTGTCGCGGCAGCCGAAGCCGAAATCGAGTCGATTATGCAGGGGCTCGAAGCCGGTGACGAGGAAACGTACGAGCGCGTCAGCGAGGTTGTTGACCAGGTTCTTGGCGGGATGACGGAGTGTCTCGCTCGCCTGCCGGCAGAGTTTGATGAGTTTATTAAAGAGACCTCGTTTATGTTTGACGGTTCGACGGACGATATCGTCGCCCGACTCAAGGAACTTGAGGGCGCGGTCTACGAGGAGGACGCTTGGCAATTGAATCTCGAGGCACAGGGAATCGACAAAAACCTCGTCTTTCTTCGCTCCGATGGCACGTCGCTGTATCCAACCCGTGATTTGGCGCATCACGAGTGGAAACTCGACACCTACGACCACGCGGTGACGGTTCTTGGGGAAGATCACAACCTGCAAGCTGAACAGGTGCGGACGACACTCGAGTTGTTGGGCAACGACACTGATCAACTGCAGCAGGTGCTCTACTCCTATGTCAACCTCCCGGAGGGGAAGATGTCCACCCGTCGTGGCACAGGAATCGACCTCGATGATCTGCTCGATGAGGCGATTGACCGGGCTCGCCAGGAGGTCGAAGACCGTCTCGATGACCGCATCCGTGATGACGACTTAGATGAAGCGGACATCGAACGGATCGCCCATCAGGTCGGAATCGGGGCGGTGCGCTACGATATCGTCTCGAAACAGCCGGCGAAAGCGATCACCTTCGAGTTCGAACGCGCACTGGATTTCGAGGCCCAATCTGCGCCTTACGTCCAGTACGTCCACGCTCGCTGTTGTGGCATTCTCGAGGAGGCAGGCGCCGGTGTCGACGGCGAGGTCGATGCCGATGTCACAGCGACGTTGTTGGACACGCCTGCCGAGCGGGCACTCCTCGAGACGATTGCTCGGTTCCCCGCGGTCATTGAGGAGGCGTCCGACAATCTCGAACCGCATCGGGTTGCCACCTACACCCGCGAGTTCGCCGACCGGTTCAATACGTTCTATCGCGAGTGTCCAGTGCTTGCGTCAGAGGTCGACCCCGAACTGCAGAAGGCTCGGCTGGCGCTTGTCGCTGGCGCTCGCCACACGGTTGCTAACGCACTCTCAATTCTCGGGGTTGCACCGCCGCGGTCGATGTAACTATTCGGTTTCGGACTCGGCTTCGGTGATCGCACTCGAGACGTCTGAGTGGCTTGCGGCCTGCCCATCTGCATTCCCGTTCGATTTGGAAGCGTCTTCATCCTCCTCAAAATCGAGATCCAACTCGAGGGTGAGGTCATCGTCATCGTCTTGATCTTTGTCGTCTTCGCTGTCGGTTGTTGGCCCCTCTCTGTCGGGAGCTTCGAAGCCGCCGATTTCGGCAGCCAACTGTTCGTAGGCGAGGGCAGCAGCGCTTTCTGTCTCGGCGACGACGGTCGGTTTCCCGGCGTACACGCTTTTTCTGACGGCGTTGTCTTCGGGGATAGCTCCAAGCAGTGGGACGGCGAGCTCTGTTGCAATTTCTTCGGCTGAGACGATATCGTCCGGCCGTGTTCGGGTGACGACCAAGCCTTCAGCGGCTCCACCGGCCCGTTCGGTCAACTCAATCGTTTTGGTGACATCTTGGACGGCCGTTGGCTCTGGCGTCGAAATGAGAATCACGCTCTCAGCGAGTCCAAGTGGGAGAACCGTCTCGTGGCTCACACCGGCACCGACATCTAAAAAGACGTATTCGACCGTCGACTGGAGGGTGTTGACGACGTTTTTGAGACCTTCGATTGAGGTTTCGGCGTATCCCTCGAGGCCGTTGCCACTTGGGAGGGCAACGAGATTATCCGCGAGGGGATAGGTTGCCTCCTCGACGCTCGCTGAACCGGCGAGGACGTCGTGAAGGGTCGTTGTTTCGGCATCGAGGTTAACGAATCCGCCGAGGTTCGCCATCCCGAGATCGACATCGACGATTGCGACGCGCTTGCCAGCCTTGGCGAGTGCAGTCCCAAGATTCACGGTCGTTGTCGTCTTTCCGACGCCGCCTTTTCCACTCGCAATGGCGTACACCGTCTTTTCTGACATACTGGGTCGTTACCGGACAGTGTGGCGGGACATACATAAATCGTCACCCCTTGTCTGACGGCTGTGTGACAACTTCGGCGGCGAAGCGACTCTCCTGGTAGGTTTCGGGCCGATGTGTTCCGTTCCCACTCGCGTGTCAAAGAATACTTAGCTACGCCACCGTTTTGTCGAGGTAATGAGTCAGGAGGGCGAGGACCACTCCGACCGGAAAAAATACGAGTTCCGGAAGGTTATCGAGGACCTCAAGAATTTCGAGGGATCGGGAACACAGTTGGTGACGATCTACATTCCCGACGATCGCCAGATTAGCGATGTCGTCGCCCACGTCACTCAAGAACACTCCGAGGCGGCAAACATCAAGTCCAAACAGACCCGGACGAACGTCCAAGATGCGTTGACGAGTATCAAAGACCGCCTCCGGTACTACAGCACCTACCCGCCGGACAACGGCATCGTCATCTTTTCGGGCGCAGTCAATTCTGGCGGTGGCCAGACTGAGATGGTAACTCGCGTTCTAGAGAGCCCACCCCAGCCCGTCGAGTCCTTCCGCTATCACTGTGACTCTGATTTCCTCATCGAACCGTTGGAGCATATGCTGGCCGACCAGGGGCTCTATGGCCTGATCGTCCTCGACCGCCGAGAGGCAAACGTCGGCTGGCTCAAAGGCAAACGGATCGTCCCTGTCAAGTCCGCCTCCTCGCTTGTTCCCGGCAAGCAGCGCAAAGGTGGCCAGTCCGCCCAGCGATTCGCCCGACTGCGACTTGAGGCAATCGATAACTTCTACCAGGAGGTTGCTGGGATGGCAAACGACCTGTTTGTCACCAAGCGCCACGAGATTGATGGCATCCTCGTTGGCGGCCCCTCGCCGACGAAAGACGAATTCTTAGATGGCGACTATCTCCACCACGAGATTGCTGACAACGTCATCGGCAAGTTCGATGTCTCCTACACCGACGAGTCCGGTCTGCGGGAACTGGTTGACTCGGCTGAAGATGCCCTCGCCGACGCCGAAGTAATTAAGGATAAAAACCAGATGAACGAGTTCTTCGAGGAACTCAACGCTGGCGATCTCGCGACCTACGGGTTCGAACAGACCCGCCGAAACCTGATTATGGGCTCCGTCGACCGGCTGTTGATTAGCGAAGACCTCCGCAAGGATGTCGTCACCTACGACTGTCAGGAGTGTGGAGCCGACGAACGGGAAGTGCTCGACCGACGGAAGACGACACCGACACACACCTGTAGTGAGTGTGGCGCGTCGGTTGAGGCGACCGACGAGGACCGTGAGGACGTGATCGACCACCTGATCGAGATCGCCGAACAGCGTGGGACCGAAACGAAGTTCATCTCTTCTGATTTCGAAAAAGGCGAGCAGTTGTACAACGCCTTTGGCGGCGTCGCCGGCATTCTTCGATATTCCACCGGCGTCTAATCGGTGGCTCTCTCCCACCTGACCTGCCGCTGAGAGACAAAAGCCATTTGAGACTGCCACCCCCATTTGATGGTAGTGACATCCTCGCCTACGTTTGCCGCCTCCGCCGTCGACATTCTCACCGCCAATCTGTTGGCGACGACGCTGATTGGCCTCTCTGCGTACTGGCTCGCTCTCATCGTCATCGGCCGAAACGGGCTGTTGCCACAGAGTGTCAAAACCCAAGGGCCGATTTTGACTATTCACACGAAACGTGGCCGCAACTTCTTGGAGTGGCTCTCCGGTCCCAAACGCTTCTGGCGCGCACTCGCCAATCTCGGCGTTGGAATGGCGATCGTCTTCATGGGAGCGATGTTTTTCTTCCTGCTGACCGCCGCCTTCGCTGCCTTACAGACGACGGAGGCAACGCCGGCCCAACAGCCCCAAAACATCCTCGTGATACCCGGTGTCAACGACTTCTTACCGCTCTCGGTCCTTTTTGAGATCGTCTTCGGACTGCTCGTCGGCCTCGTCGTCCACGAGGGAGGCCACGGCTTGCTCTGTCGCGTCGAAGACATCGAAATCGAGTCGATGGGCGTCGCTCTGCTTGCGGTCCTTCCAATCGGGGCGTTCGTCGAACCCGAACAGGAGAGTTCCACCGCTGCCTCCCGTGGGGCCCAGACGCGGATGTTTTCCGCTGGCGTTCTGTTTAACGTTATTGTGACGATTATCGCCTTCGGACTGCTTTTCGGCCCCGTTGTTGGGGCAATCGCCGTCGCTCCGGGTGCGGCCGTCGGCGGTGTTGCTCCGGGCTCCTCTGCGGAGACCGCTGGCCTCGAGCCAAACGACCGAATTACCGCCATCGATGGCGAACCCGTCGAGGACAACGACCAGTTCCAGGCGCTCATCGAGGCGAGTGAGTCCTCGACACTCGAGGTCGAACGCAACGGCGAGGAGACGGCCACCGTCGAACGTGAGATGCTAATTTCTGCGATCTACACCGATGCTATCGATGTCGGCATTGGTGACAAGATCGTGGCTGTCGACGGCGAGTCCGTCGGAACCGAACGGCAGTTCATCGCAGCTCTCGAGGCGGCGGATTCGGAAACGGTGACGCTTACACTCGAGCGGACGGTTGATGGCGAAACCGAACAGTACGAACGGACGACTCCGATCGGATCCGCTGGCGTCATCACCGAAGATGGGCCACTTACGGCCGCGGGGGCACCGGTTGGTGAGGAGTTTATTATGACCGAGTTCGACGGCGAACGGACGGTCTCACAGGCGGAGTTCCAGGCGGCGATCGAGCAAACGAGCCCGGGTGAGGAAGTGACCATCGCCGGCTACGTCGACGGGGAGCCAGTCAGCTACGACGTGACACTCGGAACGAACCCACAGGATGAGAACATTGGCTTTATCGGTATCAGTGGCGCGCCTGGGGTGAGCGGGCTCGAGGTGAACGACTTGGGTATCCAACTCTACCCGGCTGAGGCGTATCTGTCGGCCCTTGGCGGCGGCGATGAGGGATTGACGGCGCTTTCGGAGTCGTTCTTTGGGACCGTGATTATCGCGTTGACGCTCCCGTTTGCTGGGTTTATTGATCTTCTGCCGTTTAATTTCGCCGGCTTCACCGGTGGCGTCGAAAACTTCTACCAGGCTCAGGGCTCGCTTGCCATCTTGGGTGACAGTGGCGTCTTCTTACTTGCGAACATCCTCTTTTGGACCGGCTGGATCAACATCCAGCTGGCGTTTTTCAACTGCATCCCAGCGTTCCCGCTCGATGGCGGTCATATCCTCCGGACGAGCACCGAAGCGGTCGTCTCCCGGCTTCCGTTTGAGGCGACCCGTGGAATGGTCCGAACCGTCACGACGACCGTCGGACTCACGATGCTCGTGAGCTTCATCTTTGTCGTCTTTGCGCCCTCGTTATTAGCCGGCTGAGAGCAGAAAGCCCGACTCGGAAACCACTCTTTGTTGCTGTCAGCGTTCAAACTCCGGCTATGGAGCGACGCAGGCAGCCTGAAACCGACCGTGCGTATTACACGAGGTCGACCGACTAGGACGCCCGCGAATAGGCCATAGAAATCTTCTGCAGCCCCGAGTTTGCCGAAACCGTCGAGTGGGGTCGGGACGTGCTTGCCGACCGGCCACGGCACGTCTTTTTTGCCTGAGTCTGTAAGGCTCAGACCTGCGCTGACTCTTGTTCGTAAAAAAAGTAACCGGCAACGCCAGCTAATCCGAACGCCAGCGTCAAATACGGCCAGTTGCCAGCCTCTCGATCGTTCATAAACGCGTGTGCGGAGACGAACGCGGCGAAGCTAATGTGGGCGACCACCGTTGCGGCAATAAACGTCGACAGCTCCATACTACACAGAGCGGGCGGCTATCCGATAGCCGTTTCGGACCGCCGAGGTGAAAAAGACTCATACCGACTCACGGCCTGTACTGACCCGTGAGACGACGCTACTTCCTCGCTGTGGGAGTTACATTAGCACTCGCCGGCTGTGCCGACCGCCTTGGTCTCGTCGACCGCCTCGAGATCAGCCACAAACGGCTCACAGGTGAGGTCGATGGGCAGCGAGTGACGATCGCCGAACACCGACTCACCGACTCAGACCGCATCGAACGCACCTCGGAGTCGACGTTTGACGCCGCTGACGATAGAGACGGCGACCGCCTCGAGATTACCGAATCGATGAGCCAGCAACTCGAGGGGCAGTTCAGTGAGCTTCGGTATGAGGTTCGGGCATGTGAGCCTGGGGACGCTACACGCAGCGAGGCAGACTGTCTTGACACCGTCGTCTTCCGGGACGATTTCAACGATATCGGCGTTGGCGACCTTGTTGACTTTCGTGTCGGTGAGGAGACGGCGGGGGTGGTGTCGGTGGTCGAACGCCGGGAATCCTAACGATCACGATCAATACGGCGATTAACACTGTTCTGCAGCGCTTTTTTTATGCAGTGGTGGCTACTTTCACTCGTCAACACACGAGGGGGGTCCGTCCGAATCGTCCCTCTCGTACACTCACATCATGTCTATTGCAAACACCATCGATCCGGACCGGACGTACCGCAACCGCTTCGATTCGATCGATGCAACGATTTCAGAACAGATGGACCGGTGGAGCGTCCCCGTTTTGCGGGTCGCAATCGGTATCGTGTTTATTTGGTTTGGCGGGCTGAAAGTCGTCGGCGTCAGCCCAGCTGGCGACCTCGTTGCGGCAACCGTCTACGTCGTGCCACCGGAGCTGTTCGTCCCGGTGCTTGGCGTCTGGGAGGTGCTGATCGGCGTCTGCCTGCTGTATAAGCCGCTGATCCGGCTTGGTATCCTGTTGTTGTTCGTCCAACTGCCGGGAACCTTCCTTCCAATGGTCCTGCTTCCCGAGGTGGTTTACACGACGTTCCCATACGGACTCACCGTCGAGGGCCAGTACATCGTCAAGAATCTCGTCATTATTGGGGCTGCGCTGGTGATCGGTGGGGCATTGCGAGGCGACGATTAGCGTACTGGCCACGCCAGGCTTGCCGCCAAGCTGATTGCTGAACGGGAGACCAACCGCTGATCAACAGACGCCAGCAGAAACGAACGCGGACGGTTAGAAGTCGTGATCCGGATCGTCTTCGACCGACCGTTTGAGCGACTCGCGTCGAGATTTGGCATCTCGAGCGGTCGCCTCAAACAGGAAGTCGTTTTTTGCCGACACAGCATCGCCGGCAGCCTCGAGCTCATCAGGTCCGAGTTCGGTCGGATCTCGTTCGTGGAACTCGACGGCGAGTTTGTCCTTTTTGCCGGAGTACGTAACGGCACCGGCGACGATTTTCTCGAAGACGGGGTTATCCGGTTTGCCGACAACGTATAGATCGCTGCCTTTGAACTCCTGGGTACCCGTGATCGGCCCGAAGTACTCTTCGACAGTCGATTTCATGTCGGGGATTCGGTCCTCGAGATGTTCACCGCGACGCATCTTGTACTCCTTCATGGATGGAGGATACACGAGCGGTAATTTACCTCTTTTCATACCCATCGCTCTCCGGTGCAAGTGGGTCACTGACATGTGTTGTCCTCATGACGAATACTTGAGTGCTGTTCGATTGCTGGCGACGTGGCCTCGAACTCGAGGCGGTGGCCGCTGAGACTCAAGCGTCTCGTTCGCCAAGATACCCTCGTTTGCACTCTGGGCAGATATCGCCGGGACGAAGAGAACTCTGTGTTACCGGGGTTGTAAACGAGCAGTTCGGACAGAAAAACTCGGCTGTGTTTGTGGTTGTGGTCGCTGCTTCTCCCGGCACCGGTGCTTTGCTAGCACTTTTAATTCCGATTCCTGACTCCTCGTCACTTGGCTGCGTCTCAGTTTCGGCCTCACTTGTCGCGGTGGCGCTTGCTTCCTCCGCTGTCGGCTCAACATAATCGATAATAACGGCGTCGTCCGACGGCGTTCGTTCGTCTTCGTCACCCGTCTCGGCTCTCGCTGGTTCACCGTTTGCCGCGTCATCCTCGCTCGTTTCGACACCATTTGGTGGGCCGACATCGCTGTTTTCGGGCCACTCACCGTACGCTCGCTCTGTGGACTCTTCGGGCTCAGGCGCTAAGATTTCGCCGTCGTCGGTGATCGGCTCCCCGTCCTCGTCGGTCGGAATCTCAACACTCTCAGCCTCTGTAACTGCCGTGTCAGACTCGTTTGGGTCGGCGTCCAATGGCTCCGTTTCGGGAACAACCTCCGCTGGATGATTCGGTGCAAGGGAGTCCTCGTCTGTATCCGCTTCATCCGTCGTCGACTCAGCTTCGGACTCCGGCGTTGACGCTTCCTCATCAACTGCTGACTCATGGCTATCCGGTTCTGCTGCAATACTCGTGACGCCGGTGTTCTCGCTGATGATGTTGCGCGCGCCACACCGTTTGCACTCTTCGTACTCCGTGACGGTTAGTACGACTTCGCTGCCACGTTCTTCGCGCTCGTGTTCTATTGTTGACTCCCCGAACTCACAGCCGAGCAGCGAACATCGCAGACCCATTAGTGGACGGTAGCAACCCGCGTCATAAAAAACATACCGCAAGGGCTGAGTCGAACGGCAACTGTAAAATCGTTCGTGACCGAACGGACAGTAGATGCAAGCGAGACAGGAGTTCCGAAGCCGAGAGGAAACCGAAGTGGCAATCCTCGACGCACTGGTCAATCGGGCTACTGACGGAATGACGGTCTTTGAACTCCGAGCCGCTGTCGAAACCGATATCGACAATCTCGAGCGTGCGCTTGCGGCGCTCAAAGCTGACAACTTAATCACCGCCGAACAGACCGGCAGCCGCACGGTGATCCGGCCAGCCCCACGGGTCGTCCCCGATGAGTCCGAACCTGAGGAAACCGACTCGCTTCTCGAGTGGGTCCGCAAGCGGTTGCCATTTTAACGATCAACAGACCGCCACGCAAAAGAGCGTTCGCCCCTGAAAGGAGGTATGACGGTACTCGAGTCTCTCCACAAGGCCCACGGAGCGACATTCGGCGAACGAAACGGACGGCGCGTCGTCGAGCATTACGGGCGTCCGGACCGAACCCACCGCGCGGTGCGAAACGGTGTCGGCCTCATTGAGGCGGCCTATGGCGTGATCGTCGTCGAGGGCGATGACCGCGTCGCGTATGTCGACAACGTCGTCTCGAACCGTGTGCCAGCCGACGACGGCGAGGGCTGTTATGCTCTCGTGTTGGGTCCACAGGGAAAAATCGAAATCGAGCTGTACATCTACAACGCCGGCGAGCAACTCCTCCTGTTTACTCCGCCGGATCTTGCGGCCGACCTCGCCGATGAGTGGGCCGAGAAGGTGTTTATCCAGGATGTGGATATTCGCTTGGCAACCGATGAGTATGCCATCTTTGGTGTTCACGGCCCACAGGCAACCGAGAAAGTTGCCAGTGTGCTGAACGGGGCTCCGTCGCCTGACCGGCGGTTTTCGTTTGTTCGCGGTTCAATGGGTGACGAAGGCGTCACCGTCATCCGCACCGACGCTCTCACCGGCGAGGAGAGCTATGAGGTTGTCTGTGGGGCCACCGATGCCGAAGCCGTGTTTGATACGCTCCTCAACCACGGGCTGAACGCTGCGACCTTCGGTTACCGGACCTGGGATACGCTCACCCTCGAGGCTGGCTCGCCGCTGTTTGTCACCGAACTCCGCGGACGGATACCGAACGTCCTCGGGCTTCGGTCGGCCCTCGATTTCGAGAAAGGCTGTTACGTCGGCCAGGAGGTCGTCTCCCGCGTCGAAAACCGTGGGCAGCCAAGCAAGCAGCTAATCGGACTCACACTCGAGGATTCAGTCCCCGAACCCGGCGCAGCCGTGTTCGATGGGGATGCAGCCGTTGGCGAAATCACTCGTGCCCTCCGGAGTCCACTGTTCGAACAGCCAATCGCTCTCGGGCTCGTTACCTACGACCTCGAGACGACGTTGCTTACGGTCCGTGTTGACGGTGAGCCACAGCCAGCCGAACGGACTGCGCTCCCGTTTGTGGCTGGATCGGATCAGTCGGCGCGGCTCCCGAGGTATTAGTACTCGAGACGGGTTCACCAATGGCGAGTGCTAGCTCGAGAGCAGCGCTTTCAGCTGGTCGGTCGAAAAGAGCGATGTCGGTCGGTCCATGTGGACACCTATCTCGCCCGACAACGCACGCAGTCCGAGATGTTGGACCGGCTCTGGGAGCGAGTAGGCACGTCGCACCCAGTGGCCCAGTTTGATCTCTTGGGCTAGATCGTCACGCCAAGCGCGTTCGTAGGCCCCCAGACTCGAGGGGTAGTCAGGGTCGATTTCGGCGACTGCGTGGTCGGCACAGCGCATACCGTAGAGAATCCCACCGCCGGTAAAGGGTTTGGTCTGGGCGGCAGCATCACCGATGAGAAAGCCTCGATGGCTGGTGACAGTCTCAGGTGGCCCAACGGGAATCGCTCCCGAACAGCGATGGGCGACTGAGATATCGTAGCCGTCGATAAGCTCCGAAAAGTGTTTTCTGACGTGGACCCCCGGCGGTGCGGCGAGGCCGTACTCGACTCCGGCCTCGTCTCGAGGGATGCGCCACGCGAAAAACCGGGGTGCGGTGAGGTGCACGTCGACGAAATTCGAGTTATCGGGTTCGTCCGAAAAGGCAAGCACCCCATGCAGCAGTTCGCCGGGTTCGGGCAGTGACAGTGCATCCCGTACTCGCGACCGCGGCCCATCACAGCCGGCAACCATTTTCGCCTCGACAGTCTCGATGCCGTCTGGCCCTTTCACGGTGACTGTTACGTGATCGCGTTGCTCTGTCACCTCCGTAACCGTATGATTTTCACGCACGTCCGCCCCAGCTTCCCGCGCTAATGCTGCAAGGTGGCGATCGAGCCCAACCCGATCGATGACGTTCGAGATGGTCTGTTGTTTATAAAATAGGTAGCTGTCGGCCGCCTTAGAACTCGGTTGGGTTTCGTGTGGGCCGCCAACGTGAAATCGGGCCCCAGACACCTCGTTCTGGAACAGCTCCGCACGCGCCCCCTCGCCAGTAAACTCCCAGATATCGGTGCTGACATGACCGGAACAGGCCAACGGCTCACCGATCGTCCCCGCCTCGAGAGCAAGCACGTCGGAACCCGCCAGAGCGGCCTGTCGAGAAAACCGTGCGCCGGCAGGGCCAACGCCGACAATGACGAAATCGTACATTATCTGTCAGTCAGCGGTCTGTAATGAAATAGCTTGCTTCCTGTTGCAGGCGGTGGTCCCAGCGCCCATGCGGCTACTGGTCTCCAAGGAGCACAGCCAACCGTTCCTGGTCGCCATGAAACTGTCCCAGCAGTTCCCAAATCCGTTCTCTTACCGCTGTATCGACTACGACGTGAGCCATCCCTTCGCCGGGTTGACCATAGACAACACTCGCCCCGTCGGGTGCCGCGATAATCGCTGGCAGTGTCGCAAGGTCCTCTTCTCCGTCGACGAAAATCGTCGTCGACTCGCCGTCCTCGAGCCCCTGACACAGCGCGACAATCAACGCCTCGGTGATCGTAGCCGGCGGATTCTCGACGGTGATGTCCTGCGTGGCAGTCACGGTCCGCTTGATCTCCGTTTCGACTGCCGTTCGTTCGGTGAAGCCATCGACGACAGCCACGTCCGGCGAGCGCCCGGCCTCGAGGACGTGATAGGTGACGACATCGCCGACGGTGATGAGTGGTCCGCTGACGGAATCGAGAAGGGTTTCGGCGTCGGTTTCGATCGGTCCGATCGGTGTTTTGAGCTCCGTGCGGACGGTATCGGGAAGCCGGAGAAGAGGCTCATCGGCTGTTCGCTCGTCGCGGTCGTCCTCTCCTGCGGACTCCGGTGACATCGTGTTACCGGACTTTGAGTGCGTACGATCCCGGTTCGTCGACTTGCATCTCGCGGGCGATTTCGCTTTTATCGGGGTGGGCGATAATGACGTAGCCTGCCCAGTCTTCGGTCAGCGACGAGGAATTACAGGAATCACACGTCTCCCGGTCGGGTTCGTTGACCCGGTGGCACTCCCGGCAGACGAGACGGTTTGAAGCCATTGTCACTCACCTGCCGTGGCTTCGCGCTTCTCACGCTCTTCGGCCAGCCAGCCGTGTTTGCCGAGGCCGGGCTGTTTGGCTGTAAGGCCGATTTTTGAGTCACGTGGGTTGCGCTCGTCGATGCTTTTAGTGACGATCCGGGCGCGGACGGCATCCTCGGTCCCGAGAGCGCGGTCGGACTCGTTCGAGGCAAGCCGTTGGTTCTCCCGATCGAACGCGAGGTATTCATCGGAGATCTGTGAGACGTGCAACAGCCCATCGACGGGGCCGATACCGACGAAGGCACCGAACTCGACGACTTCGACGACGGTGCCGTCGACGACCTCCTGCATCTGTGGGTCGAAGGTTAGGGCGTCGAACTCCGCTTCGTAGTAGACGCCTGGACGGTTCGGGAGCACGGTCCCATCACCGATATCGTGTACTTCGGTGACCGAGACGACACTTCCCACCTCCTCGTCCATCCGACCTTCGAGTTTATCTTGGAGCAATCGCTTGACAAGCGACGGTGAGACGTCGCCTAACTCCTTTGGTGGCACTTCGACTGTATCTTTTAATCTGACCCGTTTGTACATCTATGGTTGAGTAATCGCCAATTTGTTCTTGCCGCGTAAAGCAATTACCGATATGTCCTCCGCTACGATGCGCTCGATGAGCGGTCGGTCGTTGGTGACAACGTACTCGACTGCCCCCTCGGCGGCGAGTTCGACCAAGGCGTCATCAGCGTAGGACTGTTCGGTCTCGACGACGAGACAGCGTTCGGTCGCCAACTCGTAGCCGACTGCGGCCGCCGTTCCTTCCGTTCCTCCGCCTCCTGCGAGACGGGATAATTCATCGATCACCGGCTGTGGTGTGAGCAACTCACTCCCCTCGAGTCCGAGCAATCGGTCGAGTTCCTCGAACAGCCGAACGTTGCATTCGACAGGCATCATCAGCGCACTCGTATCGAGGGCAACCGGCGTACTCATCACTCACGCAGTGTGCCGAGGCCGATCAACCGCCAGCGAGCCCCGATTCGGCGGTTAATTGCGATTTTCGCTCCCGGCTCCGCACAGACAGGGCGTTTGAGCTTGACCTCACACTCGTCGTCGCGCGCGCTCGTGACTGCGCCGACGGTGGTGGAGGTGCCGACGGTCATCATCAGGGGCTCGCCGGTCGAAATCTCATCGATTTCGCCGTCGTCGTCTTCTGAGAGCCCGACGACGCGCTCTAAGAGGTCGACGCTCATCGTGAACTGCTCCCACGTCGGCGGGAGCGTTCCCGGTGGGCCTGCGATCCGACCCGCGAGTGCGTCACCTTTCGTCAGTGCCGGATCGAGGCCGGTACCGACACCAAGCAGGCCGCCTGGGGAGGCCTTATCAACCGACGTGCCCCCAGCCTGCAGCGACCGCACGGTTGTCTCAATCGGGACATACTCCGTCTGGCCGCCTTCCTCGACCTGCCGGCCGGGTCGAATCTCGAGGTCGTCCTCGGGCTCGAGTTCGCCCTCGATGAGGCTCCCACCGAGGACACCCCCGGTGAGTGAATCCCACGTCGTACCGGGTTTGTTAATGTCGAAACTGCGGGCGACGGCCATCCGCGCGTCGGCGTCGGGGTCGCGCTCTGGGGTGGGAATATTTTCTTCGATTGCGTTGATGAGCAGGTCGATGTTGACGTTCTGTCCCGCCGAAATGGGGACGACAGGGGCGTCTTCGGCGACGGTTCCCTCGACGAACTCCTGGATCTGCTCGTAGTTGTTGCGAGCAGTTTCGGCGTCAACGAGGTCGACTTTGTTCTGGGCGATGACGATGTTCTCGATGCCGATGATATCGAGCGCCATCAGGTGCTCTTCGGTCTGGGGTTGGGGGACGGATTCGCTGGCGCTGACGACCAACACTGCGCCGTCCATCAGGGCCGCTCCCGAGAGCATCGTTGCCATCAGCGTCTCGTGGCCGGGTGCGTCGACAAAGGAGACGGTCCGTACGGGCTCACTTTCTGTCCCGTCGGGACACGCCTCGTCGACGGTGTAACACTCGGGTTCCTCGACGCCGGGACAGCGCCGGAACGTCGCATCGGCGTAGCCAAGGCGGATCGAGATCCCGCGTTTCATTTCCTCTGAGTGCTGGTCGGTCCAGGCGCCGCTCA
>LFCJ01000033.1_pt1 | contig 68492 bp, 75 predicted proteins | sample 643141 | NCBI WGS metagenome assembly LFCJ01 (sample SAMN03766243, study PRJNA286221) | soda lake metagenome | biome: soda lake; feature: Kulunda steppe; material: water; isolation source: sample B1-Br-g2 brine of Lake Bitter-1 | place: Russia: Kulunda steppe | collected 2010-07
ATCCAACTCCGGGTACAGCAACGTCGAAGCAGCACGACAGACCTGTTTTGCCTCAGCTGTCTCGACCATACTCAAAATCAGGACCGAATCAAAATGAACCTCAGTTAGGTTCGGCAACTACTGTTCACGGCGGGGAGGATGTCATTGTTGGCGTCGTTCGGACACCACTTGTTCAGAGGGCGTGTTTGTACGCCTCGAGGGTTTCCTCGACGTCTTCAGCGGTGTGGGCGTAGCTGACGAACTGACATTCAAACTGGTTTTGGCTGAGGAAGATGCCCTGGTCGTGCATCTCTCCCCAGAAGATACGGCGCCACCGGTCGGTTTCGGCGGCTTTGACATCGCCGCCGGTTTTTGGGCAGTACGCAAAGCGTGGGCAGTCGGTCTGCTGCTGACAGCCGCCGTCACACGGTCCCTCCAGGTCGCTCGGCCCGTTTCGCGTAAAGATCACTTTGAACATGCCGGCGGTGCCGGTGACAGTGTAACTTGGGGCTTGATCGGCGACGATTTCGGTCAATCCCTTTCGCAGACGGTCGCCTAACGTGTTGATATGGTCGTAGACGTTGTTTTCGGCGGCATAGGTGAGTGTCTCGAGGCCGGCGGCCATGGTGACGGGATGGCCGGAGAACGTGCCGGCCTGAAAGACGTCACCGGAGGGGGCAAAGTGTTCGATAATTTCGGCGCGACCGCCGATGGCACCGACGGGGAAGCCGCCGCCGATAATCTTGCCGAATGTTGTTAGGTCGGGGCTGATATCGAACTCACTTTGGGCACAGCCCAGTCCGCCGACGCGGAAGCCGGTGATCACTTCATCGAAGATGAGTAGTGAGCCGTAGGCGTCGGTGATCTCTCGAAGGAAGTCGTGATAGCCACGGGTTGGGTGGACGATGCCGTAGTTGCCGAGGATCGGTTCGGTGAGGACTGCGGCAATATCCTCACCGCGTTCCTCGAAGACGTCTTCGACGGCGTCCTGGTCGTTGAACGGGACGGGGATGGTGTGTTCAGCAAAGGAGTGGGGAATACCGGCAGAGGAGGGCCGGGGGTGGTCGGCGTCGCCCTCAACGAGCGTCGATTCCTGTGCGCCGTGGTATCCGCCTTGCATGATGACTATTTTGTTGCGGCCGGTGTAGCCACGGGCGAGTCGGACGGCCGAGACGGTGGCTTCGGTGCCCGAGTTCACAAAGCGGATTTTTTCGACGCTTGGGACGTGGCGGACGACGAACTCCGCTAAGTCGACTTCGACTTCCGTTGGCATGCCGTACATCGGCCCTTGGCTCGCGTGTCGTTGGATCGCCGCGGTGACGTTTTCTGGAAGGTCGTGTCCTAAAAGCAGCGGGCCAAGCCCCATCACCCAGTCAATGTGGCGGTTGCCGTCGGCGTCGATTAGGTGGCCACCGTCGCCCCGTTTGACAAACGGTGGATAGGGTTCGATTGCAGCGCGCACGGCGGAGTTGACACCGCCGGGAAGCACCGACAGTGCTCGGTCGTACAGTTCCTTGGAAGCGTCCATATTCGGCCGTTTAGTCGCCGCCGGCAAAGTAGTACCGAGGTTTGCCCACGCTGGTCACAGGTTTTTTCAACGGACTCGAGTTGGTCTGGATCCGGTGTTGGGCATGGTCTTTCGGACCGAAAGCGGAGTTCTGACGCCGGATAAACGACTACGTGCCGGCAGGCATCTCCCGCCTCCTCAACGGCGACCGTCTCCCATTCCTCGTCGTCATCAATCCGAACCGACAGTCGCTAGCTCGAAACCTCCATCGGCCAGTCACACGGGACTTGAACGGCATCGCTTGGTGGGTTGTCGGAGGCAGGAACCGTGGTCGTAGACCTGTGTGTTGGCTCGTCGTCTGCCTCAACTAGCAGGTGAATTGTTTGCTCGTCGTCTGATTCATTGTACAGGATCAGGTGGCGCAGGCTCGTCTCAGTTAGCACATTCTCAGTGAGACAGCCAGCCATCCCGACACCTACCCCGGTGGAGAATGCAGCGAGCACAGAACGTCGAGACAGTGACATATCGATACGTCTGATTGGCGTGTAATTGTGCCTGTCGAAACGGTAACTAGCGCGGAACCAACACCGAAACTGGTCACGCTTAAAAAATTCTGAGAGGGGTCGACCGGCGATTAATAGCCACCGGTCACAATTGCTGTGGGACGAACCTGTCCCGCTAGACGGCGTCTGGACCGGTGTTGCCGGTTCGGACCTGACAGGCGTCTTCGACGGGCATCACGAAGATTTTCCCGTCACCTGGCTCGCCGGTATTCGCCGCGTCACGGATCGCAGCGACAACATCTTCGGCAGGGATGTCAGCGATAACACACTCGATTTTGATCTTTTGGTGGAGATCAACGGTGTATTCCTCGCCGCGCCACTGGCCTTTCTTTGCTGGCTGGGAGCCACGGCCGGAGACGTTCGTCACGGTCAACGAGGGTGCACCGGCTTCTGCGAGAGACTTTTTGATTGCGCTCAGACGGTCCGGGCGAACGATTGCGGTAACCATTTTGATCTCACGGTCTTCGCCGCCGTCGGTGCGCAGTCGGTTGTGGTCGATTTCCGCACCGCCGTCGGTTCGGAGTTCGCCGCCGTCAGTCGCAAGGTCTGGCCCACCGAACTCGGGGTAGGTGTCGACGCCGTGTTCGGTAACGTCGAGGCCGTCACGCTCGTGTTCGGGCGTGACTCGAGCCTGACCGATAGCTTTGAACGCACCCCAGACGGCTGCCGTTGCGGCGACCGTCCAGATGGTGATTACGGCAACACCGATAATTTGTGGGACAAACGCGCCCGCTTCGATGCTCAAGATCCCACCGGCGATGAGACCGCCACCGATTTGCGTTCCCTCGAGGGACCACAGCGGGAACAGGATGAGGCCGAGCATGCCGGCACTTCCGTGAACGGGGAAGACGGCACAGACATCGTCGATTTTGAGTTTCTTTTCGACGAAGTTGAAGACGATTGGGAGCTGGGCACCAGCGAGGAAGCCGATGGCGATTGCGCCCATCGGGGTGATGAGGTCAGTTGGACCCGTGACGCCGACGAGGCCGGCGAGCATGCCGTTTGCGACGTAGAGGGTGTCAACTTTCCCGTTCATCTGCAGGGAGACGACCGAGGCACCGAGGGCACCGAGACCCATCCCGAGGGCGGTGACCATGGCGACGCGGCCGACGTAATCGAAGTCGGCGAGTTCGAACGTACCGGGGTCGATGACCGTTGCGGCCGTCCCGACGTTGAACCCGAACCAACCGAAACAGAGGACGAGCGTCCCGAGGACGGCGAACGTCATCGAGTGACCGGGGATGACGTTCGTGCTGCCGTCGTCGTTGTACTTGTCGATTCGGGAGCCAAGAATCCACGCGGCAGTGAGGCCGGCGACACCACCGACACCGTGAACAACCATCCCGCCGGCGAAGTCAGCAAAGCCGAGACTGGCGAGGATCGGTTCACCGCCAGGGGCATACCAAACCATCGCCGCAACGACTGGGTAGATCAGCGCTGCGAGCAGGAACGTGTAGGTGACGTACGCACGGAGTTTTGCGCGTCCGGCGACCGCACCGGAAACAATCGTGGCAGCAGTCATTGCGAACACCGCACTGAAGAGCCACATTGCCCAGTCAAATGAGGTCTCGCCAAACATCGTTAGCGGGCTCGCTTCACCACCACCCAAGGCCGAACCGATGTTGTTGGAAATCCCCATCCCAATGACGAAGAAGACAAAAATACCGACCGCCCACGTGAGCATGTTCTTCGTCAGCTGGTTTGCCACGTTCTTCGAGCGAACCTGCCCGGCCTCGAGCATGGCGAAACCAGCGTGCATGAAGAAGATGAGGAACGTGACGGTCAACGCCCACATCAGGTTCATCCCAGTTGCCAACTGCTCGAGATCAGCGGCGGTTGCCTCGAGAAGGATTGGGTCAATCATTCGAGGATCACCGATACGATACTGCTAGGAAATTCGAATTCGGGTAGACGTTCGTCCACTGGTTGTGAATTTAAACTCATGTGTGTGGTCTGAATTACGTTCGATTGGCAGGGCACTGCTCTATATAAGGGTTAGCGTTGATGTTTGGATAAAAAAGAGGATCAGCACAAGAAATAGCTAAAATACTAATTAACCTAAGGTTGTATAAGGTCATTCATGTAGCAGCCGATTCTCTCTGGTGGTTATATATTGGACGTTTGACTACCCCGTTTGGGGTTGGTCTGTCGGTGTCTTCCACTGGAGCTGCGTTTGTTGGTCTGTCGGGCTTTCGCGCGGCAGATTTCACCACGACTATGTCCGAAAGGAATCGCAATGGACGTTCGTATGGTCTGGGTGTCCCTAGTGGCTGGGACTGTATTATAAAAACGGATGACGAAAGTGTCAGCTGCGCCGATTCAGACGGCGTCAGTGCCGGTGTTGCCGGTTCGGACCTGATAGGCGTTCTCGATGGGGATGACGAAAATCTTCCCGTCGCCCGGCTCGCCGGTGTTAGCGGCCTCGCGGATTGCATTGACGACGTCTTCGGCGGGAATATCAGCAACGACACACTCGATTTTTATTTTCTGGTGCAGATCGACGACGTACTCCTCACCGCGCCACTGGCCTTTTTCAGCCGGCTGGGAGCCCCGGCCGGAAACGTTTGTCACGGTCAACGAAGGTGCACCGACCTCTGCGAGCGCCTTTTTGACCGCCCCAAGCCGGTCCGGTCGAACGATGGCCATCACCATCTTTAGTTCGCGGTCGTCTTCCTCACCACCGTCTGTCCGCAGCGGTTTGGATTCTGTACTTTCGCTTACTGCAGTCGGTTTCTGGGTCATGATTTGTCTCCACCTGTTCGTTTCGCAACCTCTCGATGGAGATTGCGAAACATCCACACTGTTGTTGGTTACGCTGTTATATATGTGGCAGAAGCGGCGATTTTCCTCAGCGGTTGAGCTGTGGAGCGAGCGATTCAGCAAAGTATGTCAAGATGAGGTCTGCACCAGCCCGCTTGATCGACAGCAGTGACTCGTAGGCGACGGCCTCGAGGTCGAGCCATCCGTTTTCGCTTGCGGCGTGGAGCATAGCGTACTCTCCGGAGACGTTGTAGGCGGCGATTGGGTGGGGAAACTCTTGGCGGAGGTCTCGGACAATATCGAGATAGGGAAGGGCGGGTTTGACCATCAGTATGTCTGCGCCTTGGTCAACGTCGAGGCCCACTTCTCGGATCGCTTCGCGGGCGTTTGCGGGATCCATCTGGTAATGTTGGCGGTTGCCAAACGATGGTGCGCCGTCGGCGGCCTCCCTGAACGGTCCATAAAAGGCACTCTCGTATTTCGCTGCATAGCTCATCACCGAGATGTGCTTGTGGCCAGCCTCATCAAGTGCGCCCCGAATCGCGCCAACCATCCCATCCATCATCCCACTGGGGGCGACCATGTCTGCACCGGCTTCAGCGTGTGAGACCGCGATTTTCTCCAAACTGGCCAGTGTTGCGTCGTTGTCGACGGTCAGCGAGCAGTTGTGATTATGGCCAGGCAGGTGTTCGTGGTCGTGGTCGTCTTCGGTATGGTCATCTGCCCCGCGAAGCCCAGCCTCGAGTGGGCCACAGTGACCGTGGTCGGTGTACTCACAGAGACAGACGTCAGTGATCACGTAGGCGTCAGTTTCGGCGTTGATCTGTCGGCAAGCCTTCTGGATGACACCATCTTCGGCCCACGCCCGTGTTCCTTCGCTGTCCTTCGAGTGGGGAATCCCAAAGAGCATCACGGCCTCGACACCCGTCTCGAGAACCTCCTCGACGCGGGGAACGGCCTCCGCGAGCGGAACCCGTTCGTGACCGGGCATCGAACTGATCGGAATCCGCTCCTCAGTTGTCGCGTCGATGAAGACGGGGGCGATAAAATCCGTCGGCTCGAGGCTCGTTTCGCTGACGAGCGGACGAATGCCGTCCGTGCGCAAGCGCCGCGGGCGGTGAGTGAGGTCCATAGTTCAGTGTGTGTCGGCATGGACAAAAACATCTCGTCTGTGTGTCGTGTCTCTCCCCTCGTCGCCCACACTTATGTTTCTCGGCTGAACGATTGTCGTATGTCGAAAATCAACGAACGCGACCTCTCTTGGAGCGAGTACGACCACGGCGAAGCCCAGTTTCGCCGAAAGCAGTTGGCTGAGGCAGCCGGTAGCGAGCAGCTTGGGTGTAGCCTGTATGAACTCCCGCCGGGGAAGCGCGCGTGGCCGTATCACTATCATACGGCCAACGAAGAGGCGCTGTTCGTCCGTTCGGGAACCGGGCAGCTTCGGTTGGACGGAGAACTGCGGGAACTCGAGGCCGGCGACTTTGTGGCGTTTCCGGCCGACGAGCGTGGGGCCCATCGAGTCATCAACGATTCCGAGGATGTGCTCCGATATCTCGTTATTTCGACGATGATCGAACCGGATGTGTTGTGCTATCCCGACCGGGAAACGGTCGGCGTGATGGTTGGGTCGGCCCCCGGTGACCACGAGAACAGGGAACTGTACGCGAACTTCCCGTTGGACAGCGAGGTTCCCTATTGGGATGACGAGTGAGTGAACACGTTCTTGTCCCACGCTTGATGCCCGTTACGTCGCGTCGGCAACAGGCTTTTATACTCACCCGTCGGCAGTGTCGACTTATGAACGAAAAAACCGAAGAACTCCGAGATATCTTCACCAGTGTGACCGACGAGGAGACGATCACGGAGTCTCAAGAGGACACGCGAGGGTCGCTAACCGACCAGGACGAAAGCACCGTTGATGAACGCCTCGAGGAACTCATCGGCCAACTGCGCGAGCGGTATGCGTTCGATCTCGGTCTCGAGGAGGAGGTGCTGTTGGCGATTCCAAAGGCGTTCTACGAGGAGAAGACCGATGCTGATATCGCCGACGAACTCGGCATTCAATCCGAAACTGTCTTTGAGGTGCGGATGGCGTTACACCTCGTCGACGAGAACGAAGCCGACGGCGTCGATCTTGCAGCAATTCGAGATAGCACCGACGATAGCGCACTCGCTGAGGCGTATGACACCGACGAAGCGACGATCCGCCGCTACCGCCAGATTGCTCATGCAAGAGACGAGTCACGGGCGGCTAACGACCGCTACCGCGATGAGTTCGACAGCATCTTGGCCGAATCGGAGCTCTCGACTCGGATGGCTACCAACGTTCGGGAAGACGGTCTCGAGGATGCTACCGAAGGAATGGAAACGGACGTCTCCTTCTGAATCTACAAGTTTTTATGTGATAACGCGGCCAGCGCTTGTGTGACCGATCGATCATCCCCGTCGACAACGACTCCACCGGGACCGAGTTTTAGCGCCCTTCGGACGGCCGCCTACTGTCCACGAAAGCAGTATTACGAGCGCCGAGAGGACGACCGCGACCACGAGCCACCACCGTCGGTGCAGGCAATCCGCGAACTTGCCTTCCGGTATGAGGAATTGCTCGAGGCCGATCCGGCGACGCTTACAGCCGAGGCGATTGCCGTTGATCCGGTATCGTTTCAGCGGACGCTCGCCGCCCACGAGGACCTCGGGGCTGTCTCTACGTACACCGACCGCGACCGCTACGTCCGCGGGCGGCGTTCCCACGGCATCATTCACAAACAGGTAGCTGATTCACTTGCTCCCTCACTGATCTCGAGTGGGAAGCCACCGGAGTCGGGCGTCTGGGAGTCCCAATCGGTGCACGCCGTTGCCGCCGCGAAGGCGCTGGCGTGGGAGGCCAAAACACCAGTCGAGCACGCGTATATCGAGTATCCGGCCTACGGTGTTATCAGGAAAATCGAGTTGACGACGCGGCGAAAGGCCCAGTACCGACGGGCGCTCCGAACCGTCGAGGAGATGGACGGGCCGCCGGCACGGATCGATAACCGAAACAAGTGTGAGGCCTGTGAGTATGCTGACCGGTGTGGAGTGCGAACGCGGACGTTGCGTTCGCTGCTTGGGTTGTAGCTAGGCGAGTCACGACTGGCCCTTAGTGGCTCTCGAGCCAGCGGTCGATCTCCGTTGCCAACGCTCCACGCCGATGAATTGTTTTCGACGCGACGTCGACGACGGTGCTTTCGGTTCCTGGCAACTCACCGCCATCGAGGACGCCGGCGACGGCCGACGTGAGTTCTACCTCGAGGTCGTCGACTTGGCGGGCACTCGGATTCCCGCTTTGGTTTGCGCTGGTTGCGGTAATCGGTGTCCCGGCGCGTTCACAGAGAGCGAGGGCGGTAGGGTGGTCCGGAATCCGGATGCCGACCCGGTCACCGCCGGCAGTCAGGACCTCCGGAACCGTCGGCCGGCGGCGACAGAGCACGGTTACTGGGCCAGGGAGAAACGAGGCCAGAAACTGGCGTTCGCGGTCGCTCGCGTGTATGTACTCGAGTGCCGCCGGAACGGAAGGGACGGCCATCGAGATGGGGTTCGAACAGTCACGACCTTTGATCGCAAAGACGCGCTCAACGGCGTCGGAGTTACAGGCATCGGCTCCTAATCCATACACTGTTTCCGTCGGGTAGACGACGGTCTCACCGGCACGGATTGCAGCGGCTCCGTCGGCGAGGTTCATCACCTACTGATAGCGCCGAGTGAGCGAAAAGCGTACCGACTCGCGGTAGCTCTTCCAATCACTCGAGTGCTGCTTCAACAGCGTCATAGTCGGGAAAGTCCGGCCATTGCGTGGCCGCCCACGCGTACCTCACCGTTAAATCGGATTCGAGAACGAAGACGGCGGGCCGGGGTTCGGTGACGCCGGCCATCCCATCTAAGTCGTGGGCAATTCCATACTGCGCAGCGACCTCGTTTGTGGGGTCGCTAAACAGCGGGGCCTCGAGGTCACGCTCGCGGATGAAAGATTTGTGATCGTAGGGTGTCGAGATGCTGAGGCCGATGACGGTGGCGGTGTCGGTCCAACCGCGTTCTGTAACTTCGTCCCAGATGTAGCGAGCGAGAAAGGAGCCGTTCATTGGGTACGCAAGGAGGAGAAGGGGATTTTCGCTGCCGGCGGCCAGTTCTGACAGCGAGTGGTCCTCCCAGTACTCCTCAGTAACCAGTGGCCGGGTGAAATCGGGTGCGGTCGTTCCCGGTTCGGGGTGGTCCGTCGGACCGAGGTCGACAACCTCGAATTCGAAGTCGGCCATTAGTTCGTTCCCCGATCGGTTGTTGCTTCGGCCTGGACTTCCCCATCTGCCGTCGGTTTCTGGCTGCCGTAGGTCTGCTCGAGATAGGTGACGATGTTCGCACTTTCGGCCATCGTCACGCCCGTCTCACTGTCGGCGATGACGGGGACGGTTCGGACGCCGGCAACGCGTTTGACAACGGTGCGTCGGGAGTGAAGCGGTTCGACAAAGCGTGAGCGGTATGGAATGTTATAGCGCTCTAAGAGCCGGGTGACACGTTCACAGAACGGACAGCCCTGCAGGCGATAGAAGGTGATCGTCGTAGCTGGTGTGTTCGGCGGAGCTGTCGTCATACTGTATTGTAGGGGTGATTGTGAGTAAACCCTTTGGCTGTCTGCTGGCTCGAGGACAAAGAAAGCGTTAATCGGCCCCAGTGTCAACGTCAGGCAGTTAATGGCGCAGCTTTCGCTCAGTGATATCCTGCTGGTTGCCTATGACGTCCCCGTTGTGGGCCTTGAGATCGATCAGGGAACGATCACGGCCTTGGGTGTGCTTGCAGTGGCGATACTCATCGCCCTTTCGGGATTCTTCTCCTCCTCGGAGATTGCGATGTTCAATCTCCCGAAACACCGTCTCGATGGGATGGTCGAGGAGGGAACGGAAGGGGCGGCGTTGGTCAAAGCGCTGAAAGACGACCCACACCGGCTGCTAGTGACGATTCTCGTCGGAAACAATATTGTCAACATTGCGATGTCCTCGATTGCGACGGCAATTCTCTCGATTTACTTTGGAGGGCTGATTGGTGTGTTGCTTGCGACCTTCGGGATTACCGCACTCGTGTTGCTGTTTGGTGAAAGCGTTCCCAAGTCCTACGCCGTCGAGAACACCGAGTCCTGGGCGATTCGGATCTCAAAACCGCTGAAGGCGACGGAGTACCTGCTCTTTCCGTTGATTATCGTCTTCGATTACCTTACTCGGCAGGTCAACCGCCTCACCGGGTCGACGGGCGCAATCGAGACGCCATATGTCACGCGAACGGAAATCCAAGAGATGATCGAATCCGGCGAGCGTGAGGGCGTCTTAGAGGAAGAAGAACACGAGATGCTTAGCCGTATCTTCCGATTTAATAACACGATCGTCAAGGAGGTCATGACGCCCCGGCTTGATATGACGGGCATCCCAAAGGAGTCGACGATCGATGAGGCGATTGAAACCTCGATCCACAGCGGCCACGCTCGAATCCCAGTGTATGAAGGCAGCCTCGATAACGTACAGGGAATCGTTCACATCCGCGATCTCGTGCGCGACCTCAACTACGGCGAGAGTAAGGATCTCGAGCTTGCCGACCTCATCCAGCCAACGCTCCACGTTCCCGAATCGAAAAACGTCGATGAGCTGCTTGCAGAGATGCGGGAGAACCGGATGCGGATGGTGATCGTCATCGACGAGTTCGGTACGACCGAGGGGCTGGTCACGATGGAAGATATGATCGAAGAGATCGTTGGTGAGATCTTAGAGGGTGGTGAGGAGGAACCGATCGAAACGATCGACGAGAACACCGTCCTCGTTCGTGGAGAGGTCAACATCGAAGACGTAAACGAGTCCCTCGGGATCGAGTTGCCAGAGGGTGAGGAGTTCGAGACCATCGCCGGCTTTATTTTCAACCGGGCCGGCAGGCTGGTCGAGCAGGGTGAAGAGCTTACCTACGAAGGGGTTCGCATTACCGTCGAGGAAGTCGAGAACACCCGGATCATGAAAGCGCGATTGCGGAAACTCGAGGAGGAGCCAAGTGATGCCGACGTTTCGGCCGAAAATACCTGAGTCGCCGACTTAGCGTGTTCGGCCGACTGCTGACTCGAGTTCCGTTGCGACGCCGACGGGGACGATGAGGCGTCGTGGGCCGGGAATGTATGTGCCATCCGATTGATCGTAGCTGAGCGTGACCAATGCAAGTTCGCCGACGGTTCGAACGCGAACGCCATCAAGCGTTGCAAGCTCGATTGCGTCTTGGGGATCGTAAAGATAGAGGACGCCGTCCTCGGTGTCGAGTGCGCCGGTCGAGCTCAGAAAGACGGCCGCGATGAGCGCCACTAGGCCAAGCGGGACGGTAATTGCTGCGGCACCTTGGCCGACGCCGCCGCCGACGCCGAGAGCGAAGACCAGAATGAGGACGGCCATGAATACGGCACCGACGGCGACATCCATGGCGCGCTCGAGGTCGGTTCCGCTGCCATCAGCTTCGACGAACGGGAGTCTGCGGCTGAGGGACTCGAGGCGGTCGCCGGTTCGGCCGGCAACGGTTAGTGCGAGGATAGTGACGCCGAGAGCGGCGAGCGCGCCGATGAGTATCGATTGGCCACCGATTTCGCCGGTGAGGGCGAACAGGCGAGCAAAGACAATGAGGACGCCCGCAGCGATAAACGCCCCAACACCGAGCGCCCAGAGGATGCGAACCGTAGACGAAGTCGAGGCGTCAAATCGCCACTGTAGCGTCTGTGTGCCCATCGAATCGGTCATAGTCGACTCTCACTGCTGAATCGGTAAATGACGTTCGGTTCGCGCTGTCTCACGCGCCAACGACTGCGCGAACGGCGAGATAGCCGCCATAGCCAAAGGCGAGCGAACCCGCAAGCGAGAGTACCCACGCAAGGACGGTATACCCCATTTTTTCGGCACTCACGCCACCGCCAGCGCCGGCCGCGGCGTACCCACTCCCAATAATCGCGCTCACGACGATTTCGTTAAATGAGACGGGAATCCCATAGAGGACAGCAACTTGGGCGATTGCAAACGAGGGGATGAGGGCGGCAATCGACCGACGTGGCCCGAGTGAGGAGTAATCCTGTGAGATTGCTTTGATCATTCGTGGCGCGCCGGTCCAAGAACCGAGTAGGAGACCGAATCCGCCCCCAAGCAACAGGGCAATCAGTGGTATCTCGAGGTCACCCGACAGTGGAATAAGCGGGCCAATTGCCAGCCCAACCTGACTTCCCCCTGCTGAAAAGGCGACGAGTGCGCCCATCACGAGCAGGAACCGTCGCTCGGCGCGCTCGGGGTCGTTTCTGACCGCAAGGGCGAGTGGGCCAGCCCAGAGAGCCGCCATCACCGCCGTCGCAACAACGATGCCAACGAGTTCGGAGCCGGGGAGAAAGGTGGCCGCGGCTGCAGCGATAGAGGCACCGTCGTCCCCCGACCCGAGAAGGGCAAACTCGATATTGCCAAAGAGAACCCCGACGAGGCCGCCAAGCATGACGATTATTATTTCCTCGGGAACCGGCTCATCACGAAGCGCTCGAGCGAAAATGTATGCGAGGCCGCCGCCAACGAACGGAGTCAGCAGCCACAGGGTGGCAATCTCTCGGTATTTGGGCCATGCCGGGTCTCCACCCATCGCCAGTCCGACGCCGATGACGGCCCCGGTTGCAGTAAACGCCGTCGCGATCGGATAGCCGGTAAACACCCCGACGGCGACGAGTGAGGCGGCAATCGTGAGCGCCACTGTCGCCGCGATTGGTGACAGCGAGACGCCGCCGATGAGTTCTGTTCCGACCGCTTCAGAGACGTTCTGACCCTGTAACACCGCGCCTAAAAATCCGAACAACCCCACCAGAAAACCCGCTTTCATCACCGAAATCGCGTTCGCCCCTACCGCCGGTGCAAACGGCGTCGAGCCGCTCGAGCCGGCACCGATCGACCAGGCCATAAAGAGACTCGCGGTGGCGGCGAACGCGAAAGTGGCGAGCGTGGCGATATCGACCATCTATCCGGGCCTACTGGGGGATCATATAAGTGTGTGGCGCACTGGCGCTTCCAGCGGCGGTTACAGGTTGGTCGTCGAACGAGAGCTGTCCGTTGGCTCCGGTGGTGGTTCGACGCCTTCGACGGCTTCGGCAGTCTCCGTATCTTTTTTCACTTCGACGTGCCAGCGGTCAATTTCGTCTTCGAACGTCGCAAGATGGGCTGAGACCTCATCTTTCAGTTCGTCGTCGTTGATGTTGACTTCGAACACGAAGCGTTCGCCACCGTTACCCGCTTGCTGAATATTCGCACTGACGAGGGCGTTATCAAAATAGTAGGGTGCCAGCTGGGTCATTACGCGCTGGTAAACAGTGTCTTCAACCCGGCGAATCGCTTTTCGGCTCGCCGTATCGGCCGCTCGTGTGACGTAATCGATCGACTCCTTCCAGGTATCCATCGCCCCACCAGTGTCGTCTTCCTCAAGGGCTTCATACGATTCAGAGAGCTTTTCCCCGGCAGTTTGGATGTCGTCGTTGGCTCCCTTTCCGGCTTTTTCGCCGGTACCCTCTTTGACGCTGGCTTGATCTGCGGTCTTTTTGCTCACCTCGCTCTCGAGGGTTTCGTGGGCTTTTGGTCGCCACTCGTCCCACTCGTCGAACGCCTTGGCATACGTCTCGTTGGCTATCCGGTTTGCAGGCGCGCCAACGCCAGCTTCCCGAAGTGCTTGCGTGATCCGCTCACCATGCTCGACGACCGTCCCCCACTCACCGCGGACTTTGAATCCCGAGATGCTCTCTTCCATTCGCTCGGTCAGGGGTATGATGTCGACCGTTATAAGTCTCTTCGCTTGTTTCCCGCTCGCGTCGGGCGGAGACTCACGTGGCGCCACGCATGCGAGGGCGCTCACGCGAGTATCGATAGCGTAAACTACTCGGAGAGTGGGCGTACGCGTATGACAATCGATGACCGAGGCGATGCCTCTGTAATCACACACGCACTTGCTGCGGACACGCTCTCCCGACTGCGCGATGTCGAAACCGAACAGGTCGGGTTCCGTAAGGGACTGGTTAAACTCGGGCGCATCTGTGGCTATGAAATTATCGACGGCCGGATGGAAACCGAGTACGTCGAGATTGAAACCCCACTCGAGGCGACGATGGGCGAGCGCGTCACCGGCCTTGACGATGTGGTCATTATCAACGTGTTGCGGGCGGCGACGCCGTTCGTCGAAGGATTGCTCAAAGCGTTCCCCCGCGCGCGCCAGGGCGTCATCAGCGCCAGCCGTGATGAGGAAGCCGGCCGTAACGAGGATGGCGCGTTCCCGATCACCGTTGATTACGTCAAACTCCCTGAAATTCGCGAGGAGGATACCGTGATCGTCGCCGATCCGATGCTTGCCACCGGGAGCACGATGTGTACGGTCCTCGAGCACGTAATCAAGAACTCCCCGGAACCGGAGCATCTGATCGTTCTGTCGGCAGTCTCCGCTCCCGATGGATTGCTCCGGGTTGGCGGAGAGTTCGGTGATTTCGTTGACTTACTGACGGTCTCGATCGACGACCGTTTGGACGACGACGGCTTCATTGTGCCCGGCCTCGGTGACGCCGGTGATCGGGCGTTTCGAACCACCTAACCGGCCGAAAAGACCGTCGTTTCAGGTGGAAAACTGGTCGACAGACAACCCGCTTGCTTCACCTCGAAACCGCATGACCGTAAGGTGAGTCAGCCCGTCGTTTTCCACGCGAACCGGTGGCTTCTCACTGATCACTATCGGTCCTAATCGTGATCCGGCCACTTGTTGCACTTTGGAGCCGTTCACAGAGTGACTCTGTGGCCGACTGTGGGACGCGGACGACAAACTGCACCGTCGCTTCGTAGCTCGCCTCGAACTCAAGGGCTTCGCTCTCTATAATCCCCCGGACGGTTCCGGAGTCGTCATAGCTAACCGTGAGTGTGAGCTGTTCGTGTGGTCGTTCGTCGATGACGCCTGCCTCGGCGACGGCGTCTTTGACTGCGCGACCGTACGCCCGAACGAGCCCGCCAACCCCGAGGTTCGTCCCGCCGTAATAGCGAGTGATAACGACGGCGGCGTTCTCTATCTCCTGGCCTTGTAACACGTTGAGAGCGGGTTTTCCAGCCGAGCCGGCTGGCTCGCCGTCGTCGTTGGTGTACTCTCGGAGCAACTCGCCGTCGGGGTCAGCCCGGACGCGGTAGGCGGGGACATTGTGGGTGGCGTCTGCGTAGCGCGCAGAAACGTGCTCGATAAACGCCTCAGCCTCCTCGACGGTGGTAACCGGTTGGGCGTGGCCAATAAATTCCGATCCCTGAACCGTGAAACTGGCGGTTGCCGGGCCAGCAAGTGTGGTGTAGCTGTCGTCTGTCACTGTAACTCGATTTTGCGGACGAACGGAAGGTCCCGAATCGCGGTGATCAACTCGCCCGGAAACGCCTGGTCGGTGACGAGATAGAGCCGCGGATCGTCAGTAAACTCGGGGTCCTCACTGATTGTTTGACGGATCGAAACGTCGTGGTCGGCCAACAGGCCGGTTATCTGGGCGACGATTCCTTTCTGTTCGGCGTCAGCCACCTCGATTGAGAGTACCGTCAGGTCAAGGACGGGTGCGAGATCCATCAGACTCGGCACCTGTGAGATGTTCTGGAAAATACGGCGTAACTCATCATCCTCGAGGATCACGTCGGTCGTCGAGTCGACGACTCGCCGGTCGACGCCGATTTCGCGAGCAATGCCCGTATTGGGTATCTCGATTCCACCTGACACCACTCGGCCGTCGTCGTTGACCGAAAAGCCCCGCTCGAGCAATAGGCGGATCACAGCCTGCTGGCTCGGCGAGCCTTCGAACTTCTCCATAATCTCGTCAAACACGGGTGGCTGATATACGGGCGGCACGGCTTAATGTACGGTGGTCCGGGAGTCGTTTCAGCGAGGTGGAGTCGGTGGGCAGTCTGTGACCCACCATTGCTGACGACGGCGGTTTTTTAATGGCTCGGATAGAGTCCTCGGATATGCGTGCACTCCGGAGCTGTGATTTTTGTGCCAGCGAGGCCGATGGTACGTTCGAAGTGATCCCGCCAGAACTGAACCCAACTGAAAACCAACAGCGCCGACTGCTACTCTGTACTGAGTGTGCTGAGCGCCTCGAGTACGTTCTCGAGCCGTTGCTGGCTCGAGTCAGTGTTGAAACGGCCGCAAGCGGTCCCATCTCGGAGGGGTCAGCGGCCGAGCAATCGGGAAATCCGGACGCTGAACAAGACGAGCATTCGAAGACAGAGCCGGAGTCGGAATCGATTTCTTTCGAGACACAACACGCCTCAGTATCAAGCACACAGCCGAAAGCTGCGGCTGAGACAGCGAACAAGACAGTCTTAGAGGAGTCAACGGACGATGAGACGGACGTTACCAACCAGTCATCGGTGACGATCAGTAACCCCCATACGTATGCCAAAGTTATTCGACTGCTCCGAAATCGTGACCTCCCAATGGAGCGGGCGACGGTCGAAACGATCGTCGGCGGCGCATATGACCTCGAGGCGCACGAAGTCGATGACCTCCTCGAGGAGGCAATCGAGGCTGGCCGTCTTCGCGAGGAGGGCACGCAGCTCGAGTGGGCCTAAAGCGTCCCTTTTGTGCTAGGAGTTCCCTCCCGGCGCTCGTCGAGCCGGGTGGCATCGTCGAGGGTGCGAGCGAGTGTTTTGAAGAGTGCCTCGATTTCGTGATGGGCGTTTTCGCCGTCGACGGCGAGGTGTAGGGTAAGCCCTGCATTGAGTGTGAGCGACTCAGCAAAGTGACGAGCCATATCGCTGGTAAACTCGCCGACGTGGGCTTGAGAGAACGAACCGTCGAAATAGAACCGTGGGCGGCCGCTAACGTCTACGACAGCATCGGCGACTGCTTCGTCGAGGGGAACCCGCCGGTCGGCAAACCGCACGATCCCTGACCGGTCACCAAGGGCCGCGTCGAACGCCTCGCCGAGGACGATCGCCACGTCTTCGACCGTGTGGTGGTCATCGATCTCGAGATCGCCGTCACAGGACACCTCGAGGTCGAACAGGCCGTGTTTTGCAAACGAGGTCAGCATGTGATCGAAGAACCCGATGCCTGTCGAAACGTCTGCTGTTCCCGTTCCGTCGACGGCAAGTGAGAGTTCGATTGTCGTCTCGGCGGTCTCTCGCGTCCGCGTGACCGTTCGGTCGCTCATGGTCACATCCTCTCGCCCGCGGTACAAGTCGATTTCCGTTCGCAGTAGAGAGCTATGATCCGCGCCATTGCCGTGAAAATAATGTTGCACCACAAATTCGACGGGACACCCTCAAAATAGAGAATAAAACGTCTAAGCGCTCCTGAGTGTCTGAAAAAACGTCTTGTTTCGCCCTTTGTTCAGCGTGAAACGGGCCGAAATTGCGCTAATTTTCGTCTGCTTATATGATGGGTACGGTTCATGTATGGAATACGAACCAGGTGTTTCACCCGATGTCAACTCCCTCCACGCTCAACGAATCGCTTACCTCGAACCACGAAACGGAGTCGCCAGCCGAATCTGCCGGTGACTCGTTGTTCCAGATCAAGCCGTACATCCAGTTTGCTGGCTTCTGGGGTGCGATCGTTCTGCCGTTTGTCCACGTCTCGATTCTCGCCCACGGGCTGACGAGCGTCGAACTCACGCTCACCTTCCTCGCCCTCCTCATCTGTAACCTGTTTGCACTCTACGTCGGCCACGGCTACAACCAAGCCTGAACGCGTGTGCTCTCAGTTTCGAATCTATTATTTTCTTCTGTGTCCGTGGGTGAGTAATGGAGATACGCGTCGAGTGGCGCTCGAGTCTCAGTCTCACGGGAACCATCCTCCGATGGTTGTCGGTCCCGCTAGCCGTTCCGCTGCTTATTGCGCTGGTTGACGGTCGCGACGCGCTCCCGTTTTTTGTGACGATTGTTGCGACGATTGCGCTTGGGTTCTCCCTCGAGTCGCTACACGAGGAACCGGATCTTGGGCAACGGGAAGCGTTTTTGATGGTTGCGACGACGTGGTTTAGCGTCGCGGCCGTTGGCGCACTCCCCTTTCTGCTCGCGGGTGACGGCACGCTCGCCCATCCGGTAAACGCGCTGTTTGAGAGTACAAGCGGGTTGACGACGACCGGTGCCACCGTCGTCGGTGACTTCGGTGACCACTCGATGGCAATCCTGTTTTGGCGACAGCTAATCCAGTGGCTTGGCGGACTCGGGATCCTGATCGTTGCGATTGGGTTGCTCTCGAACCTCATGGTTGGTGGGGCACAGTTGATGGAGACTGAAACCCAGACGACGAACGTTAGGAAACTCAAGCCCCACCTCGATGAGACCGCGCGACTCATCTGGGGACTATACGTCGGACTGACTGTGGCTGCTGGTGTGACGTTGTACGGGTTGCATCTGCTTGGACTCGCCCCGAATATGGATCTGTTCAACGCCATTTCGCATGCACTCACAAGTGTTGCAACTGCTGGTTTTTCACCCGAGGCCGACAGTATCGGGGCGTTTTCGCCGGTCGTCCAGTGGGCACTGGTTCCGTTTATGATCCTCGGAGCGACGAATTTCGTTCTGCTCTACTATCTCACACAGGGAGAGCTCACACAACTCCGCCGTAGTGAGGAATTACGATTTTATCTCGGTGCGACTGGCTTTTTTGTTGGCGTTGTCGCCGCCCTTCTGGTACTTGATGGTCACTACGGGGGGAACCTCGAGGCAACCGCTCGTCACGCGACGTTTAATGTGGTTTCGATTATGACAACGACCGGCTACGCCTCGACGGATTTCAATCTCTGGACACCCGCCGCCAAACATCTGCTCTTTTTGTGTATGTTCATCGGTGGGATGGCCGGCAGCACGACGTGTTCGATCAAATCGTTGCGGTGGTTGGTGGTGTTCAAAGCACTCAAACGCAATCTGTTTTTGGCAATTCACCCCCAGGCTATCCGGCCGTTACGTCTCGGTGACTCCGTCATCGATGAGGGAACGATCCGGGATATCTACGCCTACGTCCTGCTTGCGATCATCCTCTTTTTCGCCCTCACGATTGTCCTCGTCAGCGACGCCACCCGTGTTGGAAATCCGGTCTCGGAGTTCGAGGCCCTCGGCGCAGCTGCATCGATCTTTCTGAACATCGGCCCAGCGTTCGAACGCGCCGGGCCGTACGACAATTATCTAGTCTTTTCGACGAGCAGTCGGGCTATCATGATCGTCATGATGTGGATCGGTCGGATCGAAATTATCCCGGTTCTCGTCCTGCTCACACCGGCGTTCTGGCGCTCCTAACTTGCTGTAACCGCGTCTTTCGCTTCGCTGAGAGTGAACTGTCCGTCATACAGCGCGCTGCCGACGACGACCGCCGCCGCCCCGGCATCCCGTAGCGCCACAACGTCTGCAAGCGTTGCGACGCCACCGCTGGCGATAATTGGAATCTCAGTCGCCCCAACCAGTTCGGCGACCGGCTCGGTTTTCACTCCCTCGAGTTTTCCTTCGACATCGACGTTCGTAAAGAGGATTCCAGCGGCCCCGAGGTCGGCGTAGCGTTCGGCGGCTTCGGTGGGAGCAAGTCCGGTTCCTTTGGTCCACCCTTCGACAACCACTTCGCCGTCTTTGGCGTCAAGACTGACGATGACGCTGTCGGGATGGCGCTCACTAATTTCGGCGACAATGTCGGGCTCTTCGACGGCGGCGGTACCGAGAATCACCCGGTCGATACCGCTCTCGAGGAGCGCAAACGCGTCTTCGGCGGTGCGGATACCACCCCCGAGCTGTGTTGGGACGTCAACGGCGTCGACGATGGCATCGATTGCCGCTGCGTTAGCTCGCTCGCCATCGAACGCGCCATCGAGATCGACGAGATGGAGGCTCGTCGCGCCGGCCTCGAGCCATCGTCTTGCAGCGTCAACCGGATCGCCGTAGCGTTTTTCGGTTCCTCGCTCGCCTTGGACCAACTGGACGACTTCGCCGTCGGCAATGTCGACCGCCGGAATCACGGCAAACGACTCACTCGCGTCTGTGTTCATACCGACTCGAGGGCGTGGGAGGGGCCTAAAGCCGTTGATTGTCTCGAGTGCGCTGGTGACGCTGAGCGGAGTCGTATTTATTTACGAGGGCGTCTCAACGAATAGTATGCTCAAGATGTCAACGCAATCTGGCGTGCGGCTGGCTACCGATGGTGGCAGACGGTGGACCGATCTGACCGGGTTTCGACGAGATGTAATCGCTGCAATTTCTCGCCTCGAGCAGGCGAACAAGCCCTGCTATGGCAGCGCACTACAGGAATTGCTCACGGAGAACTACGAGTACGTAAACGAAAGTCATCTATACAACAATCTCCGGACGCTCGTCGAAGAGGGTTATATCGAGAAAGCCTCACTCGACTCCCGACGTAACAGCTACGCGCTTACACCAGAGACGCGGGCGATGCTCGAGGCGGCGGCCCAGCAGCTAGCCGATTCGTGTGGCCTTTCGGTCGTCGACCCGGACGCCGACCCCGAAATCTAAACCGACCGGCGGTAGCCACAGCAAGGACACGTAATCATTCCGTCGCGGACCAACAGCAGGCTCCGCTCACAGTGGGTACACGGCCCGGCGACGGTGGCACCGATTGAAGCATTACAGACGGCTGACAGCGTTCGCTCGAGTTGTTCCACGCGCCGGGTGAGAGCCTCGAGGTCAGGCTGGGGCTCATCCTCGAGTCGGCGGCGCTGTTGGGACTGTGACCGGGCGTTCGGTTGGGGGTGAGAGTCGCCGTCGATTCCGGTGTGCGTCGGTCGGCGGCTGGGGCCGGGACCGGGGCTCGGACTGGAACTCGATCGGGGGGTCATCACCCTCGGTAGGCGGCCAAACGGTAAATAGACCGCTGCTACCTCCCGTTCTCGCAGACTCTCCGGGTGGCTGTGGGGTTCGCCGTGTCGATTGGTTAGTGGATACAATCGTTTATACCGGATGGCGCTCTTAGAAGGGTGCAATGGCGCAAGCGGGAAACGCAGAACTCGTCGACGCGTTCGAGCAGTTCTTTCGGAACTACTACGACCACGAGGTAAAACAGCTTGCCCAGCGCTATCCAAACGAACAGCGCTCGCTGTTTATCGACTGGCAGGACCTCTATCGGTTTGATCCCGACCTTGCCGATGATTACATCACCCAGCCCGAACAGCTCCAGCAGTACGCCGAGGAGGCGTTGCGGCTGTATGACCTTCCGATCGACGTGAGCCTCGGGCGGGCACACGTCCGCATCCGTGGGCTCCCGGAAACGGAGTCTCCAGAGATTCGTGAAATTCGAGCTCGACATATGAATCGGTTAGTTCGCGTGCGCGGCATCGTCCGGAAGGCGACCGGCGTCCGTCCGAAAATTGAGGAGGCGGCTTTCGAGTGCCAACTCTGCGGGACCCTCAATCGCATTCCCCAATCAACTGGGGACTTCCAAGAGCCCCACGAGTGCCAAGGCTGTGAACGGCAGGGCCCCTACCGCGTGAACTTCGACCAATCAGAGTTCGTCGACGCACAGAAACTGCGGATTCAGGAAAGCCCCGAAGGACTTCGCGGCGGTGAAACGCCACAGGCGCTCGATATCAACGTCGAAGACGACATCACCGGCGAGGTCACGCCCGGTGACCACGTCTCAGCAACTGGCGTGCTCCGACTCGAGCAAAAGGGCAATCAGCAGGAACCCTCACCGATCTTCGATTTCTACATGGAGGGCGTCTCCGTCGACGTTGACGAAGAGCAGTTCGAGGATATGGATATCACCGACGAGGATAAAAAAGAAATCTACGCCATCTCGAACGAAGACGACGTCTACGAGCAGATGGTCGCCTCCATCGCGCCCGCTATCTACGGTTACGAACAGGAGAAACTCGCGATGATGCTCCAGTTGTTCTCAGGCGTGACCAAACAACTCCCCGACGGCTCGCGGATTCGTGGCGATCTGCATATGCTTTTGATTGGCGATCCTGGTACCGGAAAGTCTCAGATGTTATCATATATCCAGAATATTGCACCCCGTTCTGTTTACACCTCGGGGAAAGGAAGCAGCTCGGCTGGGCTTACGGCTGCAGCGGTGCAGGACGACTTCGGTGACGGCCAGCAGTGGACCCTCGAGGCGGGGGCACTCGTCTTAGCCGACCAAGGAATTGCGGCGGTTGACGAGTTAGACAAAATGAATCCGGACGACCGGAGTGCGATGCACGAGGCCTTAGAACAGCAGCGGATCAGTATCAGTAAGGCCGGTATCAATGCGACACTCAAATCTCGCTGTTCACTGCTCGGGGCAGCCAACCCCAAATACGGTCGGTTTGACCAGTACGAGCCAATCGGTGAGCAAATTGACCTCGAGCCGGCGCTTATCTCTCGATTCGATCTCATCTTCACCGTAACCGACAATCCGGATGAGGAGAAAGATCGGAATCTAGCAGAGCACATTTTGAACACGAACTATGCGGGTGAGCTTTCGACCCAGCGAGAGAAGATGCCCTCACTCGATGTCAGTAGCGACGAAATCGATGCGATGACCGAGAAGGTCGATCCCGAAATCGATGCCGAGTTGTTGCGCAAATACATCGCGTTCGCCAAGCAGAACTGCCACCCACGGATGACCGAGGAGGCACGGGAAGCGATCCGAGATTTCTACGTCGACCTACGGTCAAAGGGGACTGACGAGGATGCCCCGATTCCGGTCACCGCACGGAAACTCGAGGGGCTTGTTCGGCTTTCGGAGGCCAGTGCGCGCATTCGGCTGTCGGATACCGTCGATATTGATGATGCCGAGCGGGTAATCGAGATCGTCCACTCCTGTCTGAAGGATATCGGGGTCGACCCCGAGACGGGAGAGTTCGATGCCGATATTGTCGAGGCGGGAACCTCGAAGTCTCAGCGCGACCGCATCAAGAACATCAAGGGACTGATTACGGATATCGAACAGGAGTACGACGATGGTGCGCCGGTTGATATCGTCTTGGATCGAGCCGACGAGATTGGGATGGACCGCTCGAAAGCCGAACACGAGATTGACAAACTCAAACAGAAAGGCGAGGTGTACGAGCCGAGTACGGATCATCTGCGAACGACCTAAGAGTGTGATTCCAATACCAATTAGTTGTACTTCCTGTCGAGTACGCTAATGACTGTATTTTCTGAGTGGAGAGCCAGACACAACCGTCTGTTGGATGGCATCTCGAGTCTCCGATTCACTCGAATCAGTCGACTGTCGAGCCGATAAGCGGCCAGACGGGTGTTCTTGTGCTTTTCGACCCCAATTCTGGAACCGAGGGATGCCCAAACGTTCCGATATCGTTCGGTATCTGATCCGGCAACCTCGAGCCTGCTATTGTCACGTCGTTCTTTTATGTTACGTGTTAACATACACCGAAACTGGGCCAGACAATAGCCACTGACGTGTCTATCGACACTCGTCAGCGACGTTGTCGCGCCTATAGCCACTGCCCAGGACTGTGGGCAGGGAGTACGTACAATGGTATCACCAGACACACAAAACGAAATCGAAGAGTATCTCGGGACGGTCCCAAGCTGGCTTGAGGGCGTCGCCGACCCGGCTGCCGACCACAGTTGGAGTATCGTTCGGGACTTCCAACTCGGGGACTCCGAGCTATCCGGTCGAGAGAAAGCCTTAGTCGGACTGGGTGCCTCCGCTGCAATCCAATGTCCCTACTGCATTCACTTCCACACCGAGGAGGCCAAACTCGAGGAGGCAAGCGAACAGGACCTCAAAGAGGCTACCTCACTCGCTGCGGGTGTTCGCTACTTCTCGACGGTGCTTCACGGGATGGAAGTCGACCAGGAGGCGTTCACCGAGGAGACGGGCTCGATCGTCGAACACATCAAAAATCAGCAGGCTGCTGCGCCGAGTGACGACTAAACTCACTCGCGTCACGTTATTTTCCCAATCGGCCTTGTCCCGTCGTATCTGCTTGTCCAGATATATACAAGCGCTATTGATCGGGCCTCTCGGTACAAATGGGAGCACTGTCGCTCAGACCCACATCACACGTCAAACCCTATTCAATGGCGAAGCGCCGACAGCGTCTGTGCGGCCTCGTGAGCCGCCTCGAGACACTCTTTTGCGTGTCGGGGGTCGTCCGTCGATGCCGCCTCCGCTGCGAAGCGTTCGAGCGCCCGGTGCAGTGAGCCTCGAGCGGACTCGAGTGAGGTTCCAGCGGAAGGAGAGTCAGCGCCGGCGTTACTCCCAGTCGCTGGTGTCTGTGGAGTCGGTGCTGACGGTGTGGTGTCGGTTGCATCGGGTGACCGCTGGGGCACACTCGAGCCATCAGCCGTTGTCTGCGTGACATCGAGGTCGGCAGGTTCGGAGTCCGACGGTGACTCGGCGGTCGGAGGAGCACTCGAGTCAGTCCCAGCGTTGGTTTCGGCGGCGGGAGGCTGGCGTTGGTCCGGCGATTCGTCCGGAACCGAGGCCTCAACACCCTGTGGACCCCCGTGACAGGACGGACAGAAGTTCACGCCGTCCTGGCTAAAAAGTGGGTCACCACACGTTCCACAGTGGGTGTTGGTCATCGTCGCACCCTTCAGTAGGAGGTCGCTCATCCGCTGGGTCGCCTTTCGGTCTTCCTGTTCGCGTTCGTACTTCTTGCGAAGTTTCTCGCGTTCGGCTTCCTTATCGAAGTCGCTCATAGCCGTCCTATTGTACTCCTGTGGCGAAAAAGCTGCGGACCGCACCCGCCTCGAGTTTGAGTGGCAATCGTGAGCGGTTCGGCGGTGTTCCCAGTGGGTGGGAATGTGGGTAGTCGTTGAAGGGTGTCGGGTGGTGAGATAGAAGTATACGGTGACACACAATGTCGACCCGAAACAACCAACTCGAAAGTACGATTGGCGGCATTACCCTCAACGGCCAGCCACACGCCCTGAGTGCGTGGTTTGTCGTTGCACTACGATTGGTTATGGGCGGAGCGTTCCTCGGGGCTGGCCTCGGAAAGTTCACCATCTTCGCCGGTGAGGCCTTCGACGCCAGTGGCTACCTGATGGGTGCAGAAGGCCCATTCGCTGGTATCTTCGCGGCCATGGCGGCCAACCCCGCACTGATCGATATCATCAACGTCGTCGTTCCAGTGACCCAAGTACTCATCGGCATCGGCCTCCTCGTCGGCGGCCTCGTCCGACTGGCCGCCCTCGGTGGAGCCATGCAGATGTCGATGTTCTACCTCGCCAGCTGGGATGTGGCCGGCCCGCTTGGCTTCGTCAACTCGGATCTGGTCTACATCATGGTGTTCCTCGCCGTCGCCGCATTCGGTGCCGGGCGAATCCTCGGTGCAGACAAGTACATCGAACAACTCAACGTCGGCGGCCAACCGCTCATCGAACGCTTCCCCAAACTCAAATACGTCCTCGGGTAACACACTCCGGTTCAGCCTCCCGAAATGACCAATACACCCGTTTTTTCGCCGCGGATTACTCAACCGAGAGTAGCAGCCTCGAGTCGTGTGACCGCTTCGGCCGGACTTGAAACGGTTTCGACCTCTGGAAGGTCGTGACTGCCGAGACCGACGACCGGACGGTCGTAAATACCAGCAAACCCAATTTCGGTGAGTGTCCCCCACTGGCCGGCAAGTGCGAGAACGGCGTCACCGTTCAGTGGGACGAGCGCGTTCCGAGCGTGGCCAAGCCCCGTTGCGATTGCAATATCGACATACTCGTTTGCATCCGCTCGATGCTCTGTCGGGAGAATGCCAATCGTCCGCCCACCTTCGGCTTTCGCCCCGCGACAGACCGCTTCCATCGCGCCGCCACGACCACCACAGACCACGGTGTGTCCGCGTCGCCCGAGTTCACGGCCCACTTCCTGGGCAATCGCACGCTCGTCTGCATTGCACTGCCCGCCGCCGATGACACTAATTCGCATACTCGAGTATCTCCCGCCCGACCGATGACCCGTTCGGTTCGGTTTGGGGCGAGTTCGAACGAAGCGACCGACCGAGGATTTAACGCAATCCCGAGCGCGTAGGCTAGTATGGCCAAAGTAAGCGTCGTTGGTGCGGCCGGAACGGTCGGTGCCGCAACGGGCTACAATATTGCACTGCGTGGTGTGGCTGACGAACTCGTCTTGGTCGACATCCCGAAGATGGAAGCCGATACGGTCGGCCAAGCCGCCGATGTCAATCACGGTTCGGCATACGACTCGAATACGGTCGTGCGCCAGGGTGATTACGAGGCGACTGCCGGATCGGACGTTGTCGTCATCACCGCAGGCATTCCTCGCCAACCGGGCCAGACACGGATCGATCTGGCAGGCGACAACGCCCCAATTATGGAGGATATTCAATCCTCTCTCGATGAGTATAACGACGACTACGTCTCGATTACGACCTCGAACCCGGTTGACCTGCTCAATCGCCACCTGTATGAAGCCGGTGACCGCGGACGCGAGCAGGTGATTGGCTTCGGTGGCCGTCTCGACTCCGCACGATTTCGATACGTCATCGCCCAGCGGTTCGACGTCCCCGTCAGAAACGTCGAGGCGACGATTCTCGGGGAACACGGCGACGCCCAAGTTCCCGTCTTTTCGAAAGTACGAGTCAACGGCCGTGACCTGACGTTCACCGACGAACAAAAGGCCGAACTCTTAGCCGAACTCAAAGAGAGCGCGATGAACGTCATCGAAAAGAAAGGGGCAACCGAGTGGGGACCGGCAACCGGCGTGGGCCACATGGTCGAAGCCGTCCTGCGAGATACCGGGGAAGTGCTGCCGGCGAGTGTCAAACTCGAGGGCGAGTACGGCCAAGAGGATGTCGCCCTTGGCGTTCCGGTGCGGCTCGGATCAAACGGCGTCGAAGAAATTATTGACTGGGAGCTTACGGAATACGAGCGCAACCAGTTGGGCGAAGCTGCCGAAAAGTTGACCGAGCAGTACCAAACAATCGCCTAAGCTGCCTGACTCTGCAGCGACCGAAAGCGATCCGAGTCAGTCGTCAGCAGGAACAGGCTCGGCTTTGCGTGGGAACTGGTCGATCGTCGCCGCCCGGAACGCCGCTTCGTCGAACTCGTAGTCACCCTCGAGGAACTCGAGTAGCTGGTGTGTATCTCGCATCGCGTTTTTCAGACAGGTCGACGCACCCGGCGATGGGGTGATGTTGAAGATAATTCGGTCACCGGTGATCTTCGCCTCACCCATATCGAGCGATTTGGTTTCGGTGTTGACGATCTGTGGACGGACACCACCGAAGCCTTTCGCGCGGCTAATGTTTTCTCGTTCGACTGTCGGAACGACCTTCTGAACGTGTGGCAAGAACGCCCGTTCACCAACCTCCGGCAGGTCATATACCAGATTTTTCAAGACGTAGGGCAACAGAATCCGGTCGGCCATGATGTTGCCGTAACTCAAAAACGAGTCAGGCGTCAGTTCAAAGACGTTAAAGAAGTCTTTGACCGTCGAAAGGTTACCACGCTCGAGTGCAGGGACGACTTTCGCTGTCGGGCCGAATCGGGTGAGGTCGCCGTCGTGAACCTCCGCATCGCCGTGGACTGCAGCGAAGGGGAGTTTCTTCATCTGGAGCGTGTAGACTTTGCCGTTGAGCAGCCCTTCATCGGCGATAAAGAAGCTCCCCGCGACCGGAAGTAGGGATAGCTCTTCACCGTAGCCCATCTGTTTGGCAATCTGAAGGCTGTGAGAGCCCGCTGCGACAACCGCCGCATCAGACTTAAACCAGCCGGCTTCGGTCTCGATCAGAAACTCCTCTTCGGTTTCGTTGACTCGCTTGACGGTCGTATCGGTAAAGACATCGACGCCGTCTTGGTCTTCGACCTGCTCGATGAACGATTTAGCGAGTGCGCCATAATCGACCGTGTAGCCGTCCGGTGTCTGCAAAGCGAGCATCTCCGTTCCTGGCGTTCGGCCCTCGACAACTTTCGGCTCGAGTTCAGCAATCTCCTCACGGCCAATGGCTCGCAGTTTCGAGAAGAGGTCGCCAAAGCCTTCATCTTCATACCGGTGCTCGAGACTCTCGACTTCCTCGTCACCGACGGCAAGCACCATTTTGCTTCGCTTGCTGTGCATCTCGCGGTCGGCATCGACGGACTCGAGATAGCCGGCGACCATCTCTGCACCCTCTTTGACCGTTTCGGCCTTCTCTAAAGTGTAGTTGGTCTCGATGTCACCGAAATGCAGCGTCTGTGAATTGTTCGTGTGATGGGAGTTGATCGCCGCGATTTCCGATTCCTTTTCAATGAGCGCGACACGCTCGATGTCGGTGAACGTTGCCACCGTATAGAGCAACGATGCGCCACTGATTCCGCCGCCAACGATAACCAGGTCATATTTGTTCGACATATGTGGGAGTCCCCTCCAAAGTGAAACCGTTCGTCAACTAGTCGAGCGACTGGATATACAAAGGCGCTACTATTTCCGACGGGAACGAATAGGAAAACAGCCGGAAAAATACAACAAACAACGGGTATGGCTACGGTATCAACTGTTCGCCGTCATCGTCATACACTGTAATTGCGTCGACGGGGCAGGTCCGGGCAGCGAACTTCGCGTCGAGTTCAGCTTGCTCAGGAACCTCACGAACAAAGATGCCATCCTCGGTCTCCTCACCGTCGATGAGCACCGCCTTTCCCGCCTCTTTGTCCTTTTCAAAGCCCTCCCACTCAACAACACATTGGTACATCCCGATACAGACATCCTCGTCAAATTCGATTTTCATACTTACCGGTTTGAGCGAGAAGGGTAAAGCCCTGACGGAGGGTGAAATACAGACGTGCTTCGGAGTTGCGAGACGACACTTTAAACCACGAGACGACCCAACTCAGCCCAATGAACATCGAGGAGCTATCCGGGCTCCCACCCGGCGCACTCGAGCACTTCCGAGCGGCGGGCATCGAGTCGCTGTATCCGCCACAGGCCGAGGCCGTCGAGTGCGGTGTCCTCGAGGGCGAGAATCTCGTCGCTGCCGTCCCCACAGCGAGCGGAAAGACAATGGTCGCCGCCCTTGGAATGCTGTCGGCCGTCCAACGCGGCGGCAAAGCCCTCTACATCGTCCCGCTTCGGGCGCTTGCAAGCGAAAAAAAGGCTGAGTTCGAGGCCTACGAGGAGTTTGGCGTGACGACGGGCGTAACGACCGGCAACTACGAATCGACCAGCGAGTGGCTCGGAACGAAAGACATCATCGTCGCTACCAGCGAAAAGGTCGACTCGCTCGTCCGCAACGGCGCAAACTGGCTCGCAGATCTCACCTGTGTCGTCTCCGATGAAGTCCACCTGATCGACGACCGAAATCGGGGACCAACGCTCGAGGTGACGCTCGCAAAACTTCGAAAGCTGAATCCAACCCTCCAGACGGTCGCGCTCTCGGCGACGGTCGGCAACGCCGATGAGATTGCCGAGTGGCTCGACGCTGCATTGGTCGATAGCGACTGGCGACCGATCGAACTCCGGATGGGTGTCCATTACGGCAACGCACTGCACTTCAACGACGGCGATACGCGAGAGGTCCCCGTTACTGGAAGCGAGAAACAGGAGGCCGCACTCGTCGGTGACATTCTCGAGGAGGGGGGCTCCTCACTCGTCTTCGTTAACTCCCGGCGAAACGCCGAAGCGGCGGCACGGGACCTCTCACGAGTAACAAAAGCGGCTCTCGAGGAGGACGAGCGAACCGCACTCGAGGAACTTGCCGAAGCAATACGGGATATCAGTGACAGCGAAACGAGCGATGATCTGGCGGCGTGTGTCAAACGCGGGGCGGCCTTTCACCACGCCGGGCTGGCGAGTGAACACCGGTCGCTCGTCGAAGACGCCTTTCGGGACCGACTGCTCAAACTCATTTCGGCGACGCCGACGCTCGCCGCGGGTGTCAATACCCCTGCTCGCCGGGTGGTCGTCCGCGACTGGCGACGATACGATCCGACCGCCGGCGGGATGACCGCCCTCCCCGTCCTCGAGGTTCACCAGATGATGGGCCGGGCCGGCCGCCCAGGTCTAGACCCCTACGGTGAGGCCGTCCTCCTGGCGAAGGGGCACGACGACCGGGAAGAGCTATTTGACCGCTACATTTGGGCCGATCCCGAACCCGTCCGCTCAAAACTCGCCGCCGAACCCGCCCTCCGAACGCACGTCCTTGCGACGGTCGCCTCCGGCTTTGCCCGCACCCGTGAGGGCTTACTCGAGTTTTTGGACGAAACGCTGTATGCAACCCAGTCAGCGAACCGTCGCCAACTTGAGACGGTCGCTGATACGGTTGTCGAGTATCTGGTTGCAAACGAGTTTCTCGAGGCTCGTCGGGATGGTGAGGGCGACGACGGGGCCGACGCGGACCCAAATTCAGAGCCAAAGTCACCATCAGCATTAGAAACGGAGTCGGCGTTTGTCTCTGCAGCCGACCTCGAGGCCACCCAACCGACGACCGTCGAACTCGAGGCGACCAGCCTCGGTCACACCGTCTCCCGGCTCTACATCGATCCCATGAGTGCGGCGACGATCATCCATGGGCTTCGATTCGCCGACGAGCGCCCGACCGCCCTCGGTCTCTACCAACTGATCTCAAGAACGCCGGATATGTACGAACTCTACTTGCGCTCGGGGGAGGACGAAACCTACGGCGAACTGTATTACGAACGCGAAGAGGAACTCCTTGGCGACCAACCGAGTGAGTACGAGGACGACCGGTTTGAAGACTGGCTTTCAGCACTTAAAACCGGGAAATTGCTCGAGGATTGGGCTGATGAGACGGACGAGTCACGGATTACCGACCGCTACTCGATTGGTCCCGGTGATCTCCGGGGCAAGGTCGACACCGCCGAATGGTTGCTCGGAGCCGCCGAGTCCCTAGCAGCTGAACTCGACAGCGAGTGGACCGTCGCCGTCCGGGAAGCCCGAGCCCGTGTCGAACACGGCGTGAGTGAGGAACTGCTCGAGCTTGTCTCCGTTCGCAGCGTCGGCCGCAAACGCGCCCGCCAGCTGTACGCCGCTGGAATAGAGACGCCGGCAGCCCTTCGGACGGCCGACAAAGGCGTCGTCCTCGGAGCGCTCAAGGGAACAAAAACCGCCGAGAACATCCTCGAGAACGCCGGACGAGAGGATTTTTCGATGGAGGGGGTCACGCCTAAATCGGGGCCAGAGGATGAGAGCGCAACAAAACCGGACGCTGAGACGACAGAGAACGCGCCGCCATCCGATAACGAATCGAAGAACCAATCCAGCCTGGGTGATTTCTGATGGAACTGCTGGAGGGGACGGCCACTGTCGATGATATTGATGCCTTTGTCGCGACACTTGGCGAAATCGGTGACCGGCACAGCGTGACTGTTCAGGCGTTCAACGCTCGCTACATTGCCGGTGAGAGACACCTCGAGCGAGCGATCACACTCGCCGACCGAGCCTTTGAGCGGGGCGAAAACACCGCCCGCGACCGAGCCGTCGAAATCCTGCTCTATGCCGCCGGCCGTCGCCAGATCAACCAGGCTCTCGAGATGGGACTCAATGAGGGGTCAGCACAACAAGCAGTGATACTCGTCGACGGCACAGGCGCAAGCGGTGACGAAGCAGGTGCACTTGAGGCCCTCTCGGCGATCGTCGAGGTAAAACCCACCCTCGAAACAGATGAGGATGCACAACTGCGGGCCTTTTTCGAAATTACCGACGCCGAACTGGCTGCAACCGACGCACCGCTCGAAGCACTCGTCTGTGAACGGGTGGCGTTGCTCGAGGTCGAAAAGTAGGGCACAAGATTGAGTGATACTCGCCCCCAACAGCGGATATGACAGCCCTCGAGGAGCCACTCGAAATCGGCTCGGTCACTCTCCCAAATCGCCTCTACCGAGCCCCGCTACTCGAGTGTGCGGGCAACGGTTCCGACGCCGTCGAGACGTTGATTGACGATCTCGAGCCTGCAGCAGCCTCCGGTGTTGGCCTCATCTTTCAGGGGGCGACAATCGTTCGCGACGAGGGTGGCTGTGCCGCACCGGGGATGACCGCTGTTTCTGACCCCGCGTTCGTCTCACAGTTATCGGCACTCACCGACTGCATCCACGACCACGGCGGACGCATTTTCCTCCAACTCGAGCACGGCGGACTCCGAAGCATGGAGACCTGGCACGCGGGGTTCCGGGCGGAGAATCCCAACCTCAAGCAGTTGGCCGTCTCCCGGCCACCGCCGCTACTTACGGCGCTCGACAAAACTGGGTTTCTCAGCTACAACCCACATATCCTCTCGACTGAAGCGGTGTACGAACTGGCAGCCGATTTCGGTCGGTCAGCTGCCTACGCCGCCGACGCCGGCTACGACGGAATCCACCTTTCGGGGGCAAATATGGGGATCATCCAGCAGTTTCTCTCACCGTTTTATAACCGACGGGACGACGAGTTCGGTGGCTCGCCGGAGGCTCGCCTCAGATTCCTCTCGGTCGTCCACGACGAGATCCGTACGCGAGCCGGCGATATCCCACTCGTCACTAAAGTGCCAGCCGAAACGCCAGCACCGCCGATCGTCCGGCGAAAACTCTCTGTCGACGACGGCGTCGAAATAGCCCGGCGGCTCGAGGCAATCGGCTATGACGGCATCGTCCCCGTCCTGACGTCCGTCTTCTGGGATATGAGTATCGTCCGCGGCGAGTATCCTGCCCGCGCATGGGCTCATGAGGGACTCCGGGAAGGATACGACGCAACCTTTGGATCAACGTGGCGGCGGAAGCTCGTCGCAGCGGGCAATTGGGTACAATCGTTCCAGTATGACTTTCAGCCGAGCTGGAACGAAGACTTCTGTCGACGTGTTCGCGAGCAGGTCTCGATTCCCGTCTTACTCGAGGGTGGCGTCCGCAATCGCCTCCAGATCGACCGGTTGCTCGGCCCGACGGGCGATTCGGGGGTCTGTGAGGCCGTCGGCATGGCCCGGCCGTTCTACGCCGAACCACGGCTCGGAGCACGGTTGCTTGCTAACGGAAGCGACGTGTCCGATACAAGCGTCCTCTGTGAAAACTGCAACAACTGCACCATCCCACAGGTGACCGGTGCACCCGGCATCTGCCGAACCCCATCGGTGCTGAGAGCACGCGGCGAACTCGAGCGAGCCGGTGCTTACGATCGGGACTAGCAGCGGTTGGACACCACATATCGGCCGCTGGATATGGCAGAATTAGCCACTTTTATCTAAATTCCAACACATATGAAGTAGTCGAGAGAGTACTGACCGAGTGTGGCGTTCGATGCTGAAAACGAAGATAGTAAACCCCTTTATTTCGACTGGAAATCGGAACCCGTAGCTACGAATAGGTTCCAAACGAAGGATTTGAAGAAGTAGTCCATACTGGATTCGAACCAGTGTCTCGAGCCCCAGAAGCTCGAAGGATTGGCCACTACCCTAATGGACTTGACATGTTTTGTCGGCCCCGATGTGCCGACAATCTACATCTGTGTAGCAGGCGTCTGTATTAGAGTGTTACGAACTCAAAAGCAATTCAAATAGGTGAATAATTGGCACGGAAAGTCAGCGTGTTGACTCGACGTAGTGTTCTAGCCGGTGGCAATTGGCATAAAGAACGCTACATCGTTCGATTTCGTCTACGATACGTGCTTTCGAATGACCGTCGGAAAGCAATGCTGCAACGGTCGCTTCTTTTTCCTCTCCCGTGTGATGGAAATCCAAACGAGCAGGGTTCGACTCGCCACATTTCCCACATCCTTCTTCGGCTTTCCGCTCGAGCACCCACCGTCGGCGTTCGTCCGTTGGTGGCGTATGATGAACGGTTCGGTGGCAGTTCGCACACAAGACGACACACTTCTCAATTTCTTCGCAAAGCGCATCTTTTCTGTATCCGAAGGTGACCATCCGTCCGACAGCCATCCGTTTTGTTGTCTCGTCTACGTGGTGAAGGTCAAGGCAGCCAGGAGTATCAACGCCACACTGTGAACAGCCACGTTCGCATTTTAGCTCCGTCAGCCAGGATCGAAGTCGAGAGCGGCGTTCTGCCGTTCGTTCTGCGTTCCAATCGACATTCCGGTAATGCCACCGCTGGTCGACAGACAACTCCTCCCACGATGTTCCCGGAGGAAGTTCGACAGTATCCGGTTTTGAAGCGACTCGAGAGCCCTGTGAATACGAAGTCTCCAAATTCGCTTTCTTTTTGGCCTTATTCCAGCCACCTATTGTCCTGATAATCGTCGCCGAAGCCGGCTGTAACCCAAGCGCCTCATACTGGGCTTTTGTCGGCGACTCACCAAGTTTCTCAGTAGCTCGCTGCAACGCCACGAGACACGCGCCTTCGGTTGTCACACAGGCGTTGGCCGCCGTATGGTATATGAAATCGAGGCGCTGGTCACCGACGAGGCGGGCGAACCGACATTCCTTTTCCCCTCTCCCCCCGAGCGGTGGGTATGTACATTGGACGATTTCTCGTCGTCGGGCCAGACGTCGGTGCTTACCGCGTCTCCTCACGGTCGTTTCCGAACCGCCAGATTGTAGCACGCGAAGACGCCCTCACCGTCGGTCCGACGCCGGATGCCCCAGAAACGGACAACCCCTACGTCGCCTACAACTGCCTGCGGATTGTCGAAACGCCGACAAGCGAGACCGCCGTCTTCGGAAATGGCTCTCACGTCGACCCAATCGCTGAAAAACTCGAGTCGGGTTACCCCGCTCGAGACGCTCTCGCACAGAGTCTTCTCGCACTCGATTACGAGAAGGACGACTACCACACACCACGGATTGCGGCGACAATCGGCGCCGACGGAGAAGCACTGATCGGTATCGTCCGCCGAGATGCACTGCTCGTCGAAACCGTCGAAGAGCCGACACTCGTCGCCACCTACGAACATGACAAGCCGACAGCCTTCGAATTCGATGCCACTGACGCCGCTCGTGCCGCAAGTGACGCCTACGAGTTAGAATTTGAGCACGCCGTCTGTGCCGCAGGCGTAAGCCGGTCGGGTGACGGCTTCGAGACGGCAATCGAAAACGGCGAGTAACGAACTCGGGCGCCACACGCTCTTGTGGCACGCCCGAGCATGCCTCTCTTGTGACTGGCTCGCCTATGCTCAAGCATGCGAGTTGGGCTGCTGTCTGATATCCACGGCAACCGAATCGCTCTCGAGGCAGTGTGTGCTGACCTTCCGGATGTCGATCGCCTCGTCTGTGCCGGTGATGTTGTCGGCTATAATCCGTGGCCAGCCGACTGCGTCGACTTCCTTCGCGAACAGGACGTGCTGACAGTGATGGGGAATCACGACCGGGCAGTCGTTTCGGAGACAGAGTTTCGGTTCAACGAGATGGCCCAAGCCGGCGTCGAGGTGGCCAAAAAACAGCTGGAGGCCCCACAACTCGAGTGGCTTCGGTCCTTACCCGACGAGCGGCTAGTTGCTGAGGGAGCAATCAAATTAGTCCACGGCCATCCGGACGATCCGGATCGCTACACCCACCCCGAGGCGTTTTCGCCGCGATTGCTCGAGGACCAAGACGTGCTCGTTCTCGGTCATACGCACGTTCAACACGTTGAACAGTATGCCGAAGGTATCGTCGTCAATCCCGGCAGCGTCGGCCAACCCCGTGATGGAGACCCGAAAGCGGCGTACGCAGTCGTCGACCTCGAGTCGATGACCGTCGACCCTCGGCGAGTGGCCTACGATATCGAGGCAGTACAACGGGAAATCAACGCGGCCGGATTGCCTTCGCGTCTCGGAACGCGACTAATACGGGGCCAGTAGTGGGTCAAAACACTAAAACGGCGCAAATAGCGAGTTAGAACAGGTTCTGGGTGATCTCGAGGGTCTCCTCGCGGTCATCCCAACTGACGAAGATGGCGACACTGGTTGCGCTCGTAATCAGATCGTGGACGTTTATTCTGGCGTCAGCAAGCGGATTGACGATTTCGCGGATAATCCCCGGTTGGTTTGGCAGTTCGCCGCCAGTGACGCGAATAACGGCGAGTTCTTTTTCGACGGTGATACTCGAGAGGGCATCGGAGGCGATCACTTCACGGTGGAGGATGTTTTCAGCCTTCTGGGAATCATCGGCGTCGAGATAAAACGTGATCGTATCGAGACCGCTAGCAACGGCGTCGATGTTGAGTTCGTTTTCACCGAGTGCAGTCGAGAGGCTTTGGAAGACGCCGGGTTCGTTGCGGATTGCGCGGCCGGCAACGGTGAGACAGGCCAGTGGGCGCTCACGCATGTCGACTAAGTTCTGGAATTCCCCTTCAACACTTGTTCCGCCGGTCAGCAGGTCACCGTGTTGATAATGGACGACACGGACAGACAGTTTACCGTCTTTGTACGAAAGTGCAGAGGGAGCGACGACTTCGGCACCGCGAAACGAGAGGTTTCGAAGCTCATCGACGGAGATCTTACCGACGTTTCGGGCCCCTTCGACGACCCGTGGGTCACCGGTCATCACGCCTTCGACGTCGGTGACGATGACGACCTCGTCGGCGTTCATGTAGTTTCCGAGCATGACCGCAGAGGTATCAGAGCCACCCCGGCCAAGCGTCGTAACCGACCCGTCGGGACCCTCAGCGAGGAAGCCAGTAATAACCGGGACCTGCTTACCGAGTGTCTCAGCGAGTTCTAACGCCCGCTTGCGAGTTTCCTCGACATCAACTTGGCCGTAGGCGTCGGTGACGATCGGCCAACCGTCGCTTCCGGGTTCGAAAAATGCCGCCTCAACGCCACGGGCAGCGAGCGCCGCCTTGAGCATTCGGACGGAGGTTCGCTCGCCCATACTGACAATCTGGGCACGGTCTGGTTCGTCGACATCGAACGTGATCTCCTCTAAAAGATCATCAGTCGTTGATCCCATTGCACTCGCGACAACGGCGATTTCGTGACCGTCAGCGACAGCGGCCGCAATCGAGTCAGCCGCCCGATTAATCCGGTCACCGCTCCCAAGACTCGTTCCACCGAACTTCGCTACAACGCGCATCGGCTCACCCCGAGGACGGACCGATGGCCGCAAACGATGTATGCACTCATATCCCACCCGTAACCAGAGCGGGCAAATAACTGTGTCCTTTCGGCGGTTCGGACACAGCGGCTATAAGCGTACGCGTAAGAACGTAACATAAAATGAATAGCCACCGGAACCGAAAGAGCGGATATCAATCCCTTCGGGCGGGATTTATATTCGTGTATGTCATTACCACACAGTAATGAACATACGGGATGCCCTCGAGGCTGATGCGGAGGCGCTGGCGGCAATCGCCGACTCGCCGACCGACGTGATGCGAAATCTTGTCCACGATCGAACGGTGCGCGTGGCCGAAGACGGGACTCATGATCCAAATGTCGACATCTCGAGCCCCCAGAGTGTGACGGCCGAAGACGTCCTTGGCTTCGTCAGTTTCGATGCACAAGAGACGACCGTCCACGTCACACAGATTGCTGGGACCGAAAGTGCTTGCGAGCGACTGTTGGCCGAACCCGTTCGGTTCGCCGAGTCTGAATCAATGAGCGTTGAGTTGCTCATCCCAACTGAGCAAACGGTCGTCGAAACGGCAGCCAAGCGGCTCGGATTCGAACGTGACGGGCTTGGTCCGCGGTTCGATGGAGTACGAAGCGTTAGATTTCGACTCGAGCCCTAGTTACGAGAATTTCTGGACGGTCACATCAAGCGTATCAAGATCGACGATTGGCGCGTAGCCGGCATCAGGAGAGATGTTGACGGATTTCTGGAAGTCAGTCTGGGACTGCCAGCAACCGGAGTTGATCGCGAGGACGTTGTGGTACTTACCGAAGCCGAGTTTGTGGACGTGACCCGTGTGGAAGATGTCGGGAACCTGGTCGATAGCGAGGTAGTCTTTCTCTTCGGGTGCGAGGCGCGTGTGGCCGCCGTACTGCGGAGCGACGTGACGCTTTTTGAGCAGTTGATACATCGCTTTGTGTGGCTCGTCGTAGCTTGCTTTTTCAGCGGGAAGTTCAGCGATTACTTCGTCGAGTGAGACGCCATGGTAGAGCAAGATAGAGACACCCTCAATCGTGACCATCGACGGATTCGAAACAATCTGGACATCATGAGCCGACATGATTCCTCGAAGTCGTTCATCGAAGCCAGGCTGAGGTTCAGCCAACCGGACCGCATCGTGGTTCCCCGGAATCATCACGATCTCCATATCGCCCGGCACGCGTTTGAGATACTCGTTGAACGCCTCATACTGCTCGTATATGTCGACTATATCGAGTTCTTCGTCCTGATTCGGATAGACGCCAACGCCTTCGACCATATCACCCGCAATGAGCAGGTACTCGACGTGAGCAGCCTCCGGCGTGTGTAACCAGTCAGCAAACGCGTTCCACGCATCAGCCATGAACTCCTGGCTCCCAACGTGAACGTCACTGATCAGGGCTGCCTGTACGTGGCGGTCCGCCGTCGAGGGCTGATACGTGCGAGGCACATCAGGAAAGTACATCCCATCAACAAAGGCGATACCCCCGTCATCCGACAGCGTCCCCTCCATCGCGATCACCTCATCACAGAGCAACTCCTCGACTAGGCTCGCATACTCCCGATCTTTCATCACCAGAAACGGAAACGTTCCCGTCGCATCCTCGAGTTCGACCAACCAATGGCCGCTGGCTGTCGAGCGAATATCGTTGACCAGCCCAACCATCGCCACATCGCTACCGCTTGGCATACTCGAGATTGCCGTCGCCGGCCGATGGTTGACGCGCGAGCGAAGTTTTGAACCGAGTCGCTCGAGTCGGTCGCGAAACACCTGGACGAACTCGCGATACTCACCGGTTCCCGTACTCTGGCCGGTCATATCACCAACGATCTCGATCTCGCGGAGTGCAGGATCAATCGACCGCTCAAAGTCCGCAATAGACCCCCCTGTTTCAACTGGAGAGTAGGTCTTCCCTTCCGGTTGTTTTGGCTCTCTTTCTCCAGTCGAAACGGAGGGGTCTGCGTCGGGTGGGTGCGTTTCCGTTAGTTGATCAGTGGTTGCCGCTGGCTCTCGAGGGGCTGGTTGATCCGCAGCAAGCACTGACCGAACGTGGTCAGTCCGGATTACGAGCGTGTTGTCGCCAGCTGCTTCGACGACGCGCTCGAGGGCTCCGGTTGGGTCGTCAGCCCCAGCAAGTAGTGTCACCGCTTCTCGGTCAGCATTGTAGCCTCTGCTCGTCAGTTCACTGACGATCCGAGCCGGTCCCTCGAGTGGCACAGCACTGTATTCTCGGGTGAACGCAAAAGGATAGCGAAACCGATGGTCAGGAAGCGCGGAGTGAACGTGTGAACTGTCGAACAGAAGCTTGATTGCTGGGCCTCCCAAATCGGGTGACAATGAGCGGTCCCGGCTCCGATGAGCCTTCCACAGACAACGCAGTGACTGACGAGACGGAGCACGGTTCGATCGACACGGCCGAAGACGAGAGCGAAACTACACACGCTCAATCTGAGCCAGAGCCAACACCAGCCGTGACACCCGAAACGGATGGCTATCTGCGGTGGTTTCTCAAGACCGACAACGGAAACGTCGTCGTGGTTCGGGACGTGCTCAGTTCGGTTGCGATCGTTGCCGTCATCGGCCTTATTCTGTTTGGCGTAAGCGGCATCTGGCCCCCGCTGGTCGCCGTCGAAAGTGGGAGCATGGAACCAAATATGGAGCGAGGTGATCTGGTGTTCGTCGTTGATCAGGAGCGGTTCGTTGGGGACGGTCCCATCGACGGAACCGGCGTCGTACCGTACGAAAACGGCGTCGAAAGTGGCCACGAAAAGTTCAACGGCCCTGGTGATGTCATCATCTTCCTTCCGAACGGAGACGGGACACAAACACCGATTATACATCGCGCTCACTACTGGGTTGAAGAGGACGAAAACTGGGTCGAAAGCCAAGCCAGTGAAGCGGATCTCGGTGGAACGAGCTGTGACGAACTCGAGACCTGCCCCGCCCCTCACGACGGCTTCATCACGAAAGGTGACGGTAACTCCGGCTACGATCAGGCTCGAGGTGGCGCACGGATGGGCGGTCAAGAGTTACAAGTCGTCAAATCCGAATGGGTCACCGCCAAAGGCTCGTTCCGAATCCCATACCTCGGCTACGTCCGACTAACGGTCGATGAACTACTGCTAACAACGCCAATGCCGGTTCCACCAACAGCCGGCTCGAGTGAGTTTCTTGTCGGTATCACCGGAGCCGCTGCCGTCGGTACTCGAAAACGGGTTGCCAAGTAAGTGCCAGCGCTGCTGGGCTGGCAGGATGAGAATAAATATCAGTTATCGAACCGAGCCTGCACAAACGGCTGGATATCGTCGATATCGCTCAGCCGTGAGTCAGAGAGTAAGACGACTTCCGTCTCCTCGAGTGGCACCGAGAGGCTGATCTCTTTGGTGCGACCGTATCGTCCCTTCGAGACGACGACGGCGTTAACGATCCCGAGCATGTCGAGTTCACTGATCAGGTCGGTGACACGGCGTTGGGTAAGCACGTCGGCGTCGATCTCCTCACACAGCCGTTTGTAGATGTTGAACACCTCACCGGTGTTGATACTGTGGACGCCGTTTTTCTCGAGTAAGATGATCGAAAAGAGCACGAGTTTCGACTGCGTTGGCAGGGTTCGGACGACTTCGACAACGCGGTCGAGTTCGATTTTGTCCTGAGCCTGCCGGACGTGTTCTTCGATGATCGTCTCGGCTTGGGCACGTTCGGCGAGTTCACCGGCCGTGCGAAGCAGGTCAAGTGCCCGACGGGCATCACCGTGTTCTTGGGCGGCAAAGGCCGCACAGAGCGGAATAACGTCCGGGGAGAGCACGTCCGTTTTAAATGCGACCTCCGCACGATGTTGGAGAATATCTCGGAGCTGGTTGGCGTCGTACGGTGGAAAAACAATCTCCTCTTCACCGAGGGAGGATTTGACACGCGGGTCGAGGAAATCGGTGAACTTCAGGTCGTTACTGATCCCGATAATCGAGACGCGAGAGTTCTGTAACTCCGAGTTCATCCGCGAAAGATTGTACAGAGTGTCATCACCGCTTTTTTCGACGAGTTTGTCGATCTCATCGAGCATAATGACGACAACGCGCTCGGAATAGTCGACGGCGTCAAAAAAGACGCTGTAGACGCGGTCGGTTGGCCACCCAGTCATCGGCACGTCTTCGAACGAATCCCGGTCGGCTTCGAGTTCGGCAATTCGAGCGCGAATCTCCGCTGGAGAGCTAAATGGCGAGTCAGTGATTGGTGACTCGATGGAGTCGGATTCAGCATTGTCGGTTTCACCCTCTGTTTCAACTCGAGTGTCTTCCTCAGTTGCCTCAGGCTCTATGGATTTATCGAGTGGAATAGATGTGGGATCGGAACTCCCGCGGTCCGGTTCTGCTTCCGCAATTGGGATATCCGTGTCGGCGGATAGGCTCTCATCTGTCGCGTCCGTAGCGGCTGTTGTATCGTAGGTGTCGACAGCCGAAAGCAGCGATTGGAGAGTCTCGATTCGCTCGTCGATGAGGCGTTCATTCTCCTGGATGAATTTGTTTGCAAGTTGGGCAAGAACCCGGTACTGAGTATCAGTCACCTCACAGTTGATATACTCGACGTCACACGGTGTTGAGTATTTTTTCGAGGTACTCTCGAGTTCCTTGCTCACGAACTTTGCGCTGGCGGTTTTACCCGTTCCAGTCTTTCCGTAAATGAGAATGTTCGATGGGGTTTCACCGCGGAGGGCAGCAACAAGAATCGTTGCCATCTTGTTGATCTGATCGCTACGGTGTGGGAGTTCGTGTGGTGTATACGACGGGCGTAACACCTCTTTGTTCTCGAAAATTGGTTCACCACTGAGGAGATCATCGAACAGACCCTGGTTGGAGTCGGTATCGGTCAGATCGCTCTCTTCGATATCCGCGTTGAATCCGCGCGTTGAGCCGAGATCGACGGTTCGATCGGAGCCCGTATTGTCCTCAGGCATAGATGCTACGCGATCCCCTCTGTTTCATGTGGAATTTCCGTAAGACACGTTGAAAACCCCGTATAGACCGGTCACTGACGCCGATTGAAGGCTATAGGTTTCCAGACGTGTCCAGTTGATGCAATCGAAGCAGAGGAATACCTAGGTATAAAATCTTTCCCTTCAACGAAGGAAAACGGGTCCGTGAAGCACAGACTATCGGTGAGTAGTGGATGTTGTTGATCGATATATTCACTGTTTCGCGGTCGAAATCCATCCCTTTGCTTCGAGATCAACCGTTCCCCCTTTATTTCGAGACCAGCCCTTCTACGTTAAGAGTAACACTGATTCCGACGGGTGCTTCGAAATGGCTGTAGCAGTAGTGTAGGGTCGAGATTCACCTCGAAATGGTCCAAAGCGAACAGTTGAGATACCAGTTGAGAAAGTCAAAGACACCAGACGTTGAGCGGTGGGCGGACAGACGTTGATTGATGAGTCGAAAATAGTTGGGTCCGATTACTGATGAGGGTCAGTTAGGGAGCGAAGATCTGCTGGGGGATGTTCAGAGTGCGAGGTTGGGTTGAGTCATAATACCATAGACCATTCTAGCCACCCCCCCACCCCTTTGTTTCGAGTGGAAAGCAGCAAGAAGGTGGGTGGGGGGAGAGATGTTTATAATATGGGTGGATTTATTACAGTGGGACAGAAACAATATCCGTAGCACTAGCAAAACAAGTATTTTCCTAGAGGAATTGGTTTTAGTTACTAGAGCTTACTAGAAACCGCTTCTCATAGCGTCTTAGTTACTAGAACAACTGAATCCTCCTGGAGAGACCGTCAGCATCCTGTTAACCGCCTCTCGAGGATCGTTTCTCCACGTTTTTCCTCAGCTGTCCGCTCATTCATCCACCGGGTTATTTTCGCCTCCACTCGAAACAAAGGGGTGGGGGTTTTCCGCCCCTTTCTAAATGCTATTATATGTCTTCTAGTTTCGATAGAAAAATACTAGCTCTTGTTTCATTGAGTATCGTACTCTCGATGCCTCACCGCTTCTCGTGATATGGCTTCTCGTACTGCTGAATGAGATTGTTGCTTCTCTTAACGCTGGATGAGGCTGAATACCGTGAGCTGGAACCACAGTAATAGAGCCAGAAGCCATCTCAAACACACTCACAGATACATTGCTGCCTGCACTGAGATACATTCTTCCTACACCGATATTCATTTCAAAAAAATAACCCGTCTGACGTAGGCTTAAGTACGTCCAGTATACTACTATGTTCAAACGCACACGCTGGTGCCGGAGGATCCGCTAGGATGGGACTATTCACAGGACTTAGGGACAGCATTTCTCGAGTAACTGATCGTCTGTTCTCTGATCAGGAGCCAAAGCGTATCGGTATTTACGGTCCACCGAACGCAGGAAAGACGACACTCGCGAACCGAATCGCCCGTGACTGGACTGGTGACGCTATCGGTACCGAAAGCCACATTCCACACGAAACACGCCGCGCACGCCGCAAAGAAAACGTCGAAGTCAAACGCAACGGCAAGTCGGTAACGATCGATATCGTTGACACACCGGGTGTGACAACCAAAGTTGACTACGAGGAGTTCACCGACGAGATGGACAAAGATGACGCCGTCCGTCGCTCTCGAGAGGCCACAGAGGGTGTTGCCGAAGCGATGCACTGGCTTCGTGAGGATGTTGATGGTGTTATCTACGTGTTAGATAGCGCCGAAGATCCAATCACACAGGTCAACACCATGTTGATCGGGATCATCGAATCCCGTAATCTCCCGGTACTGATCTTCGCGAACAAAATCGACCTCGAGGAATCGAGCGTCAAGCGGATCGAAGACGCCTTCCCACAACATAAGACGGTTCCTCTGTCGGCCAAAGAGGGCGAAAACATGGATGAAGTGTATGACAACATCGCGGAGTACTTCGGGTGATACAATGGCAAACGCAACAAAACCCGACGAAAGCGATCCGGAGACCGACGGCGTTCAGATCGATCTAATCAGCGGTGAACGGATGGATTCCCTGACCGGGATGGAAAAGATCCGGCTCATCCTCGATGGTGTCCACGAGGGGAACATTGTAATTTTAGAAGAGGGGTTGACGCCCGATGAAGAGAGCAAGTTAATCGAGGTAACAATGGCTGAAATCAGTCCCGACGAATTCAACGGGATCGAGATTGAAACCTATCCGAAATCCGGCGGCAACGGTTCGTCGTTTTTCGGCCGGATTATGGGTAACGATGACGGCGGCGCAAAACTAACGGTCATCGGTCCAGCCAACCAGATCAAGACACTACATAAAGACGAGACACTTATCAGCGCCCTCGTCTCACGAAAGTAATCTAGCATTCAATGCCCCACCAGTGTACAAACTGCGGCCACACGTTCCCCGACGGCTCTAAAGAGATGTTATCGGGGTGCCCGGACTGTGGCGGAAACAAGTTCCAGTTCGCGCCCGCAAGCGCGCTAGAGGCCGATGGTCAGGCAGATTCGCAAGCGACCACTAGTTCATCATCGACAGCAACTAAATCGACTGCTGGATCGACCGATAACGGCGGTGTCACCGCACGAGCAACAAAGACGGTTCGGAGCTGGGTTTCTGATGACGAGAGCGAGACAGATGACTCTTTTTCGGACTGGCCCGAGACAGCAAAGCGCCCGAGTGAACGGCTTGGGCCTGCCTCGACTCCCGACGCTGACTCGCCGTCCGTTGAATCGTCTTCGTCCCGCCCATCGACTGTCGATCGCTCATCGACACCTGATAACAAGCCTAGTGCGGTAGCTGATGATGAAGACTCAGCACAAGCGAGTGCGCGAAGCGATATCGTCTCACCTGAGGAGCTTCCAACCACTGACCGGCCGGATGCCGACACCCCGCCGACAGCTGACTCGAGTGCGCCCGCCCGTGAGACGCCACCGGACCACGGCCGGGTTGTCAGTGAGCCGGATGAGGCTCAACCCTCACTCGAGGAGCTTCGAGACGAACTTAACCAGCAATTCGAGAGTATCAAAATCGTTAGTCCGGGTCAGTATGAACTCAACCTGATGGAGTTGTACGACCGAGAGGAACACATTGTCTCCCTTCAGGAGGATGGCCGGTATGTGATCAACGTCCCTGACTCGTGGCGAGAGGGACCGGCCGATGAACAGTAGCATGTTTGTTTTGTAACTGAATCTGTATACGCTCTCGAGTTTATGTCAATGTGCGTATAATAAAGCGAGCCGGCACGTGAGTGCGTAAGTGAGCCGACACGTGAGTGCGTATGATGGAGATAATCGAGTGCTGCTATCTTACGTACTGCGGTCAACAGAAAGATGGATTTAAGCGAGGTGGCCGACATCACTCGAGTATGAGTACTGCAACCAAGATTGTTCTAACGACGATTGGGATTTCTGCACTGCTATCGATGGTGCTTGTCTTCCAAACCGTTTTCGCCTGATGTTCACGCCGCGATCGCTCTCTCCTCGAGTGGAAACGGTGCGAGAGGCGTATGCGCCGTCGGCTCGCGTTTTCGACTGTGAGCGGGATTTCGAAATACTGCCACCGGCACAGGCTGAGGATTTGGGCTTGTTCGTTGACTCACTCGAACCAGCGAGCTATCCAGCAGCGTGGCTGCCGGCTGATGCGCCAAAGTTGCTCCAGCGATATGCGAGTTCGGATTTCACCATTGGGATGCCGGGTGATGGGAGTATCGTCTGGACCAATCAGACCGCTCCACCGATGGTGCTCGTTAAACCTCGTATTCAGGGCTCACCGGAGCCGTTTGTTGATTTTCTACTCGCTGAAGCTCTGTTAGAAGCCGGTCTCGAAATTCCAGAACACTTTCTTGGATTTTTCAAATCGAGCTATCTCGACCTCGACCGGGCGATTCCACTTAACCCAAACAGCACCTACCAGATTGCAGTGGCGCTCTATAACGCCTGGAAAGGCCTCGAGACACGAGAGTACTTTACGGAGTGGGAAGAGACAAACCCTGAACTGGCTACCGCGTGGGCGGATGCAGGAGCCCAGCTAGAAGGGCGTGTTTCAAATCTTCCGTCGGCGGTTGCACACGGCGAGACGAATTTTGCGGATGCGACTGAACTCGCCTGCAGTGCGATCAAACACGGCCTCGAGTTGCCGGCACCGTTTGGCGCACTCGATACGGCGGCCTACGGTGACCACGGCCCCGAGTATGCGGTTAAATGGGCTGAAAAGACGTTTGCGGCGTTGGCTGAAGAGTAGTCTTCGTTCAGAATGTCGTCGAGACGCTGCCATCTTCATCGAGGTCGATAACGCCGTCAAACAACGCTTTGAACCGGTCGACGATTTCCGGGTCGTGTACTTCCTCTGAAAGATGAAAGAGGCCGATTGCGTCGTGTGTTTCGAGGAGGTCGAGAATCCGCTCGACGCCTTCAAGTGCCGGTTCGTCACCGGCGTAGTAGGCCAGTTCGGTGACTGAATCGAAGCTGAGTCGGAGCTTTCCGTCGTGCGTGGCGAGGAACTGCTCGGTTTGGGCAACGATGCCATCGACGTTGTCGGGGGCAGAGACGTAGTGGACATCCTCGCTTGTGCGCCGGGAATAGCCCCGTTCGATGCTGAGGGTGTCGAGGATGTCGGCTTTCTCCTCGTCGACGTCGTAGTACTCGAGTTTTTGTTTGACTTCGCGGGCGGTGGTACGGGTGGAAATGACGAGAAAGTGATCAGTATCGGTTTTCAGAAAATCGGTGTCAAAACGATCGGTTTCGCCGGTTGAGGGATGCAACAGGAGAATACTGGTACCGCCGGGGACGGTGTCCGGGGTGTCATCAATCTCGAGAGCGTAGTCCATATTGGCGAGAAACTTGTGGCATCCTCTTAAGAGTGCGGATTTACAGGTTGTTGGTTGCCTGCCACTCGTGGGCGTTGGCTACTGGTCGGCGGGTTTCGGGAACCACGCGAGATTGTGGGTGACGGTGAGGTCAACGCGGACGGGTTCTTCGAGTGAGAGTTGGTCGGAGTGGTTGTGCATTGTTTCGACGGTTTCGCCGTTCTCGAGGGCGACGCGATAGAGGACCGTTGGGCCGAGATAGCGTCGATGGGTGATGTAGCCGTGGGCGTCGGCTTCGTCCGCTGGACGGGCGATGACATCGTCGGGGCGAATCAGGACGTCGATGTTCATGCGGTCGTACTCCGGGGCAAGGCCAAAAAATTGGTCGCGACCGATCTTTCCGAGTTCGGTGTCGATCCGGTCGCCGCTGACTGAGCCATCGAGGAAGTTGGCGTGACCGAGGAAGCCGGCGACAAACCGGGATTGGGGTTGTTGAAACACGTCTTCGGGTCGACCGACCTGCTGGATACAGCCATTGTGCATGACGGCGACACGGTCGGAAATCGACATCGCTTCCTCTTGGTCGTGAGTGACGGAGATGCCGGTGACGCCGGCTTCTTTGATAATTCGACGGACTTCCTCACGCATCTCGACGCGGAGGTCGATGTCGAGGTTCGAAAACGGTTCATCGAGCAGAAGGATTTCGGGTTCGGGTGCAAGGGAGCGTGCGAGGGCAATACGCTGTTTTTGGCCACCGGATAGCTGCTCGGGTTTGCTGTCGCCGTGGTCACTGAGGCCAACGAGTTCGAGGAGTTCTTCGACGCGGTCGGTTTTCTCTTCGCTACTCAGGTCATCGAGTCCGAAGGCGATATTTTCGGCGGCGGTGAGATGGGGAAAGAGTGCGAAGTTTTGGAAGACGACGCCAATATCTCGGTTTTGTGGTGACACGAACCGGCCCTCGCCGGCAATTAGCTCGCCGTCGACCCGGATTGCACCCGCATCGGGGCGTTCTAAGCCGGCAATTAGGCGAAGTGTTGTGGTTTTGCCACAGCCACTCGGGCCAAGCAGCGTCAGTAGCTCGCCCTCAACCACTGACAGCGAACACTCACCGACGGCGTGTTTGTCGCCAAACTGCTTGTGAATCCCTTCGAGTTCAAGTATTGTCTGTGCTTGAATTGTCTGTTGGCCAGCTCCGGGGGTCGAAATCGCCTTTGATTGGTGTGGGTGTGATTGAGCCATTGATTCCTCCGAGTGTGCAGCCGCCTATGTGAGAAGGCGGGATGCTGGTTACTTGGCTACACGATACGACCGATGGGGTTTTAGGCTTTCCTAAATTAGCGACTCACAGCTTCGGTAAGTCGAGATGGTGTTTGCTGAGCGTGGTAGAGGGATTGTAACCGCGCCTCACGAAAGTTATTTAGGCGCACCTAAATACGTATAATCATGATGAGTCTTGGCGAGCCTAAAAAACAATTGTTGGGCCTGGATATCTCTCATAGATTGCTGAAAAAAGTCGAAAGCTCCTTTCTTGTACCTTTTTGTGCTGTTTCCTGATGGAACATCGATAGCTATATATGTTTTAGGGCCACCTAAAAATAGGTGGATGTCGAAAAAAACATGCCGCCGACCGTTTCTTGCTACTGCGGGGCTTGCAGTTGCATCCGTTGCCGGACTTGCTGGCTGTCTTGGCGATGCAGATGAGACTGAATCCCAACCGATTGCAGAGACTGACCCGATGGACCAGCCATTGGGCTCGAGTGCGCTCACGTGGGACGACCTCGGGGATCTCGAAGGTGAGGTAACGATCTACTCCGGCCGGACGCGTGATCAGATCGACCCAGTATTTGACGCGCTCGAGGCGGAGTACGATGGCCTCACACTTAGTGTAGATCATGACGATAATGACGTTCACGTCAATCAGCTCATCGAGGAGGGTGATGCTACCCCTGCAGACATTATGTACTCACAGGACCCGGGCGCGCTGGGTGAACTTGAGCGTCAAGGGCGGTTACAGCAACTTCCGGCCGACATCGTTGAGGCCGTTCCCTCGAGTTACCGACATCCAGATGGCTACTGGACGGGGGTTACCGGTCGGGTGCGGGCGATTCAGTACAATGCAGATCGGTGGGACGGCGACGAAGCGGACTTTCCGACTGACATTATGGAGTACGCGACTGACGAACGGTTTGCAGATATCATCTCCACCCGGCCGAATTCGGGGACGTTCCGTGGATTCATCCAGGCGATGGTTGAACTCGAGGGTGAAGAGACCACGCGTGAGTGGGTTCGGGGGATGATCGACAATCAGGATGCACAGTTCTTTTCGGGTGGCAGCGACCAGGCGGAGGCGGTCAACCGGGGCGGTGATGATGATCCGATCGTCGCCCTCGGAAACAGCTACTATGCTGCCCGTATTCTCAATGAGGATTCGGATGCACCCATTCGAACTGTGTACACCGAAAACGATGCTGGCTGTCTGTTCTCCATCGCCGGTGTTGGGGTGATGAACAACGTCGAAAATCCCAAACTCGTTGCAGAGGTTGTCCGCCACCTGCTGGCAGCGGAGGGCCAGGAGTTTATGATGGATGCAAACGGCGAGTATCCGGTCATCGAGGGTGTCGAGTACGTTGGGCCACTCCCTGACCTCGAGGACATCAACCCACCGGAGTTCGACCTTAGTGAGTTCGATATGGACCTTCGATCCGCACATGAAATTCTCGGCGATGAGGGGATGACGGTCTAAGCATCGATTAAGACAGACCACTTTCGAGCGGTCGGTCGGTTTCAGACTAGTCACTGTGCGATCAGGTGACTGGAAACGGTTTCAGTGGGTTCAAACGAACTGAGGACAAACGCCATCCAACAACGGCCAATTTCATGAAATCAATTGGAACTACTCCGGACGTTCGGTCGGCCGTCGAACGGTTACGGCACACCGACTGGTCGTTGCTGGCGGTTGGGGCACTCAGTGCTGTGGTTGCACTGCTTATTGCCTCACCGATGGTCTGGCTGCTGTGGCGGATGCTCACGGTCGAGCCGATGCGTGCGTTCGATCTCCTATTTTCTTCACAGACGGCCCAGATCACGTTCAACAGTCTGTTATTAATGGCTGCGGTGACGGTCTTTTCAATCCTGCTCGGTGTGCCACTTGCGATACTGACGACGCGAACGGACCTTCCATATCCCCGACTGTGGACCATCATCGCCGCCTTGCCACTGGTTATCCCGAGCTATATCGGCGCGATCGCGTTCGTCTCGATGTTTGGCTCCGGCGGCCAGATTGACTCGCTGTTTGGGCTCACGGTTCCCCGAATCGACGGCCTTCCGGGTGCCATTTTCATAATCACTCTTTACACCTATCCGTACGTCTTCCTGACGGCCCGAGCGGCATTGCTGTCGATGGATCAATCCCTCGTTGATGCCGCTCACACGCTCAACGCCACCCGATTCGAGGCGTTTCGCCGGGTTACGTTCCCACAGATTCGGCCGGGAATCGCTGCTGGTGCGTTGCTCGCCGCGCTGTATGCGGTCTCCGATTTCGGGACGCCGGCATTTATGCAGGCAAACGTCTTCACCAGTCGAATTTATTTGGAGTTCAATAATTTTGGCGTCGAGTACGCCGCATTGCTTGCTTTGCAACTCGTCGCTATTGTGGCAATCGTCCTCGTTATCGAAGCCGGGATCGGACGTGACGAGGACGCAAGCGGCGGGGCCGGTCGCGGCAGTACGATCCGACTCGGCGGTTGGAAATGGCCAGCGATGGGCTTTGTTTCATTGATCGGTATCCTCACGCTCATTGTCCCAATTGCGATCTTTACCAACTGGCTTGTCCGGAGTCAGGGCGACCCCATTCCCTCCCTCGAGTTCCAGTGGGTGTTTGCGTTTAATTCGGTCTATCTCGCACTGTTTGCTGCGGTCGCTGCCTGCTTGTTTGCCTTGCCGGTCGCCTACTATTCCGGGCGAACGAACTCGGTTGTGTCGCGTATTCTCGAGCGGGTGACCTATATCGGATTTGCGGTGCCGGGTGTCGTCATCGGGCTTGCACTCGTCTTTTTGGGCACGCGGACGCTCCCTTCGCTGTACCGACAGGGTGTCTGGCTGCTTGTTTTCGGCTACGTCGTTCGATTCCTTCCCCAAGCTGTCGGGACGGTTCGTTCGTCGGTGTTACAGATCGACGACAGCACTCTTGAGGCCGCTCGGACGCTTAATGCCGGGCGTGTAGAGACGTTCCGTCGGATTACCCTTCCGCTGATCGCGCCGGGTGTCGTTGCTGGCTCGGTGCTTGTCTTTCTGACAACAATGAAGGAGTTGCCGATGACGTTGATGCTCCAGCCCATCGGAATGGACACGCTTGTTATCATCATTTGGGACGCCCAAGACGTGCTGGCCTACCGCTATGCGGCGATTCCAGCAATTTTACTTGTTTTCATTTCGGGCGTGACAATGATCGTGATGTTACTGCAGGAAGGATACGACATCAGCTGAGTTCGGTATGGTATCCGTTCCTCTCAGAACCAAGTTACCAAAGAGATGCCATGGTGGGTCACCAGCCGTCGTCCGATGCCCACGGATTGGTGCTGGCTTACGTAGGCCACTCAACCGTTTTTAGGCTAGGACAAATAGTTTTCGGTCATCCCTCATCTTCCCGCAGCCGAGATGAGAACCGATTTGACTCGAGGCTTCGAGGCCTCTGTATGAGCGTTCGCGAGGAGTTCGACGACTGGGCAAAGAGTGGCCGTGATCGGGGAATGGAAGATCGTCATTGGCACACTGCAAAACACGCCTTAGCACGGATGCCGGTCGAAGCCGGTGAGACGATTATCGACTTAGGCTGTGGCAGTGGCTATGCGGGTCGGGCGTTGTGCGATACGTATGACGCTGGCCGTGTGTATGGTCTTGATGGTTCGCCGGAAATGACCCGAAACGCCCGCGAGTACACTGACGACAATCGCGTGGGGTACGTTGACGGTGATTTCGGTTCGCTCCCGTTCGCTACGGACAGTGTCGATCACATCTGGTCGATGGAGGCCTTCTACTACGCTGCCGATCCACACGAAACACTGGGTGAAATCGAACGCGTACTCCGTCCTGGTGGCACGTTCTACTGCGCCGTCAACTACTACGAGGAGAACATCTATTCCCACGCGTGGCAGGACAATATTTCGATTCCAATGACTCGGTGGAATCGCAGCCAGTACCGCGAGGCCTTCCGCGAGGCCGGCCTCTCTGTCGCCGAACAGGACAACATTCCCGACCGTGACATCCAGATTCCAACCGAAGATGCGTTCCCAACTGAGGACTGGGATTCTCGAGATGAAATGGTCGAACGCTACCGCGAGTTCGGCACGCTCCTGACCGTTGGCGTCACCCACTGATTTCGGATACTGTTTGCATCTGATATAGAAGGCCAGTATATTGCCGAGAGAGACGATTTGGTATCCATACGTTCCATATTTTTGTGCCCATTACAAACTGTTCACGCTGAACGTCTCCCCCCTCTTAGTGTTTGCAACTTACCCAGCCAAACCCCTTTATTTCCACTCGAGACCCCCTTACTCTGGGCACTTAACTCGACTCGAACCGTTCCCCGGCCGCAATCGCTACTTCGAGCCAGTTTTCTTCCGGCGGGAGCGGGCAGTCGTAGGTTTTGCTGTAGGCACAAAAGGGGCTGTAGGCGAGATTGAAATCGAGGACGAGTGATTGGCCGTCGGTGAACGAATCCTCGGCGGCCAACTCCATGTACCGCCCGCCTTGGTAGCTCTGTTGTCCGGTCGTTTTGTCCCGAAACGGGACGAACAGCGTCGGCTCGCTGTTTCCTTCCTGCCGGTAGCCGGCGAGCTCGAATGTCCCGTCGGCGAGGTCCTCGCTGTCTCGCTCGAGGTCGAACTCGAGGGTCGCTATCCGGAGATAGCGCATCTCTCGTCCCGATGTCGTCTCCATGCGGACGGGATCGGCTTCGGGGTCAGAGACGAGATGAACCGTCGCCTCCACTCGGTAGGCCAAATCGGGGTCGAAATACTCGAGGCCCGCAAAATCCGACCGTTCCTCGGGCGGAATCGGCGACTGGGGATGCTCGCCGAAGAAGGCGTCTTTCTCGCTGCGTTTTTCCTCGAGTTCGGTTTGCCAGCGGTCGGTATCCGTTTCGCTCATATCGGCTTTTGCCCTTCCTGACGGGAATCGGTTATGATCACGAGCGTCGCCTACCGAACGAACGAAACCGCCCGCCAGTTTACAATTCTGTTCGTCGTCGTGCAATCAACAGTCCAGCACTGGGGGCGATAAAAATGGTGAATGGTGAAATGACAATTTCATCTCCCGACTGGACTCACACCCGGTTTTGATCCGAGACTGCTGGCGAGCGCTGTGAACACCACCGCTGTGCTCGAGTGGTTTGACCGCCAAATTCCCAATATGCGGTTTCCGGACGACCGCTTGAGACTGATGGGCGGTAGTTTATATCCCAAGCCGCAGCGAAACCAGTCCGTCAACGCTATGACTGGAGAACGATGAGTACGGCAAACATGGAACACTGGCGCTCGATTTTCGGCCACCCGACGCCGTACGACCAGCAGGTCGACGGCATCGAGACCGCCATCGAGACCGGCCGCGATGGTGGCTACACCGTCCTCGAGGGGGCCTGTGGGACGGGAAAAACGATGATCGCCCTGACGGCCGGGATCGACCTCGTGCGCGACCCCGACACCGAGTACGAACGGGTGTTCGTCCTTACGAGCGTCAAACAGCAGTTGCGCCAGTTCGAGACCGACCTCGAGACGATCAACGCGAACCTCCCCGAGGAATCGAAACCGGTCTCGGGGCTGACGCTCGTCGGTAAAGCTGATGTCTGTCCGTATAATCGCGAGGGCGCGGGCAGTATCGACGACGGCAACGTCTACGACCGGTGTGAAACGCTGCGGGATCAAACCCGTGACCTCACCGGTGAGGGTGGGGAGACGACTGCCGGCAGCCTGACGGCGAGTGCCCGTTCACAACAGATCGGCCTCGCTGACAGTGGCCAGAGCGGTTCGACGGCTCGCTTCCTCGAGACTGCCGGCGAGACGACGCCGTATCCACTCGAGATGCCCGCCTATTCGGACGGCGGGCCCGCTGGCTCCGAGGTCGAATACTGTCCGTTTTACGCCCAGTACCTCGAGGATCTTCCCGACGAGGAAGGTGACCCTGCCGAAGCCGTCCCGTTCGATTTCACCGATTCGGGGATGGTGACACCCGAGGAGTTAGTCGCCCGCTCGGCGAGAGCCGGGACCTGCCCGCACTCGGTGATGGGGGCCGTGCTCCCACACGCCGAGGTCGTCATCGGTAACTACTACCACGCTTTCGATCCGACGACGACCACTGCGTTTACCGGCGCACTGCTTGAGGACTCCACGTTCGTCGTCTGTGATGAAGCACACATGCTCGAGCCCCGCGTCCGAGACCTCGTGAGTGAGGGCATCGCCGACGTGAGCCTCCGGGACGCTGAAACTGAACTCTCGCGGGTCATCCAGCCACTCAAATTCGAACGCGAGGGTCGACAGGCCCAAGGCGGATCGAAGACTGCCGACGCCGACCTCGTTCGCGGCGAACTCGAGAATACCGACGTTTCCTTCGAGGAACTCAACCGAACGCTCGAGTTCATCGGTGATCTTCGAAGCGAACTCGACCGCCGTGTCGTCGCCTACCTCGACGCCCAGTATGGGAGTTGGAACGCCGATCTAACGACTCTCGAGGACGAGGAGATTCCGCTTCGTGAGCCGACGGAGCCGGCGGTCGACGAGATCACGCAGTGGGCCAAAGCGGCTGGCTACCGCGACGCCGATTGGGTTCGAGCCGAAACGGTGGGGGCGGTCGTCGAACGAATTTTAAACGAGGCTGAAGACGAAGAGCGAACCCGTGCCATCCCTGCCGTCGGCCGTGTTCTCGGGGAATGGTACCGACGGGGCCACACCGACTACTTCCGGGAGATCGAACTCGAGCGGACGTGGAACGAGTTGGAGCCGGCAGAGTCTTGGCGACGGGCTTACACCGCCCGCCTCGCCTTACACAACTGCGTTCCGAGTGAGGCGATCGGTGACCGGCTTGCCTCCTTTGGTGGTGGGATTCTGATGAGTGCAACGTTGGAGCCGATGGAACCCTTCACGGCGGTGACGGGCTTGCAGTATCTCGAGGAGGAAAACGGGCGGCCGGTCGTCGAACGCCGCTATGGACTCCATTTTCCGGCCACAAACCGAGCGAGTTTCGCGGTTGCGGCCCCGAAATTCACCTACCAGAACCGTGGCTCGCCGGCGGAGACGACGCCGACCCGACAAGCGTACGTGAGTGCGCTTGAGGAGATTGCCCAGGTTCAGGGGAATGTCCTCGTTGGAATGCCAAGTTACGGCGAAGCCGAGTGGGCGGCCGGCGTTCTCGAGGACCGAATCGGAAAGTCCGTTCTCCTCGATGCCGCCAGCGACGACGAGACAACCCAGGCGCTCAAAGCGGATTTCTTTGCCGGTGAGGGGAAGGTGCTCGTGACGAGTCTCCGGGGAACGTTAACCGAGGGTGTCGATTACAGCGGTGACCGACTGTCGGCAGCGGTCGTCTGTGGCGTCCCGATTGTCAACACCTCGAGTCCACGCACGAAGGCTGTTCGTCGGGCCTACGACGACGAGTTTGGCGACGGCTTTCGCTACGCGTTGACGATACCAGCGGTACGGAAGGCTCGACAAGCTATCGGGCGTGTGATCCGTTCGCCCGAAGATGTTGGCGTTCGGGTCCTGCTCGATGAACGCTACGCTCGAGAGAGTTGGGATTCCGTCCGCCAGTATCTCCCGGCTGAAGACGAGTTCCAGCCGGTGAGCCCTGACATGCTCGAATTCGGCCTCGAGCGATTTTGCAACCGGGTCTGGTAAGTTAGGCTTCCTCGAGTCGGATGAGCCGCCCGTTGCCGGTCGACTCCTCACTCGAGGTGAGCAGATAGATCGCCCCGCCGGGTCCCTGGGTGACGTGGCTAATGTAACCCTCGCCGACGGGCAATTCGTGGCCCACGGCACGATAGCGGTCATCAAGCCAGTCGGCGTCATACACGGTGGCCTCTTCGGGTGTCTCGTCTTCGGGTCCGAGAAGCGTTATCACGCCGAGCCGTTCGGATTGGCCAAACAGGAATCGATTTTCTAATACCGAAATCGCGTCGCCGTCGTACCAGCAGCCGCCGCGTGGTGTCCACGTGTCTGGACCCGAGGCGGCAACCGGCGGGACGATGTCGGGATGGTCGGAATACTCGTCGTACTCCGATTCCGGCCCGCCGCGCACGTCGGGCCAACCGTAGTTTGCCCCCGGCCAGAGGAGACTCACCTCCTCGTGGCCGGCCGGTCCGTGTTCGGTTACGATCGGCGTTTCATCTGGGAGCCACCCGATTCCCTGCACGTCTCGGTGGCCGTAGCTAAAGAGTCGCGGATCACCGCCCTCTGGGAGCGTTTCCGTTTCGAGTGGCCTGCCGTCTGCGTCCACGCGGAGCACCGAACCGGCAAGGGAGTTTGGGTTTCCAGCGCGTATCTCGTCGTCTCCATCACCTGTCGTAATCCAGAGGGCGTCTGTCGGACCAAACCTGATCTGGCCGCCGTTTTTCACCTCGCCGCCTGGAATGCTGTCGACGACGGGCTCGAGTGATGGCTCTGTTGTGGTGGCGTCGTAGCGAACAACCCGATTGATGAGTTGTTCGCCTTCGGCGGTGTAGTAGCAGTAGACGAACGCGGGGTCAGGATAGTCGGGATGGAGCGCTACACCGCGGAGACCGCCGTCTCCGGGCTCGTCGCGCTCATCGTCAGCAAACGTAACCAGCTCCGGAAACGTCACGGGTTCTTCGCTGAGTTCCGTCGCGGCTGTCGGTGTCTCAGCACTCAACTGCTCGCGCTCGAGGCGACGAATCCGACCAGGCTGTTCGGTGATGAACACCGATTCAGGGCCGATTGCCATCCCCCATGGACGGTCGAGACCGTCGACAATGGTCGTTGCCTCGAGGTCGGCTGCAAGCGGTGAGCCTGTCGTTTCCCACGTCGGTGTCTGGGGCCCTACTCGGGTCGCTGGATGTGGGTCGGGGTCGTCCTCAATTGGTTGGGGTGGTGGGTCGTCATCGCCGAATTCGAGACAGCCGGCGGCGGTAACTGCTGCGGTCACGCCGGCACCAGCCTTCAGCACGGTCCGTCTCGAAGTCACTGTCTGTACTGTGGGTGTGGATGCTGAAATCGTTTCCTGTCCGATTTCTTGCGGTGAATGTCACGCGGGGCGAACAGTTTTCACGCCGACGTGTGAGGTCTCGGTGTGATTGGGTCCCGCCGCTCGGTGCTTGCAACCGTCGTACTCGTTCTCGGTTTGATCACTGGGATGATCTTACTCGAGGTGTTGGGGACGGTTCTGTTTGCGATTACGGTCGCGTTCGTCCTGATTCCGGTCAAGCGCTGGCTTGTCAGGCGTGGACTGTCGACGTGGACGGGAACGCTCGTGGCGACGTTTGTAGGATTTGTCGGTGCGATTGCTATCTTTGCGCCGGTCGTGCTGACACTGTACGTTCGTCGTGGGGAATTACTCGAGTTAGTCGAGGGGTTGCCAGAGGAGGTGCTGATTTCGGTCTTTGGCTTTTCGACGTCGGTCAACGCCGCTGAGTTACAGCTACTGGCGACAGAGATGGTACAGACGCTTATTCTGAGCTTTGCGGCTGCCTGCCGGAGTTGGCAATCAAAGGCGCACTGTTTGTCATCTTACTGTTTGCGTTGATCCTCAACGGTGGCGTGGTGGCTCGAGCGGCGCTTGCGCCGATTCCGCCGGAGTATCGAGATATTGCCCAAGCACTCTCTGCACGGGCAAGCGAGACGCTGTATGCAATTTATGTACTCCAAACTGGGACCGCAGTTGCGACGCTGGTGATCGGCTATCCGTTGTTTTGGGGGCTTGGCTATGAGAGTGCGTTCACGTTGGCGATGGTCGCCGCGATTCTTCAGTTCGTTTCGATTATTCGGCTGAGTCTGCTTGTGATTCCTCTGGCACTCTACCAGATTGCCGTTGGCGATGTTCTCGGTGGTTTCCTCGTTGGTGTCCTCGGTGTGATACTGGTTGGGTGGTTTCCCGACGTGTTCGTCCGGCCCCGCCTCGCCTACCATACGGCAGCCTTCCGGGAAGCCTCTACTTTGTCGGGTTCACTGGCGGGCTGTTCACCCTTGGGCCGATTGGAATCGTTTTCGGCCCGTTGATTGTCGCCGTTTTCGTCGAAGCCGTCGATCTGTTGGCCGACGAGATTAATCTCAACGAGTTGCTACCGGATATTCGCGAAGAGGTGCTAGCAGCCGAACAGGAGGTCACAGTAGCGGAGCAAGAACCAGCGGCAGACGTTGTGCAAGCCCAAGAGGCCAGCCACCCAGGAGCAAGCGATAGCGGCTGCAACTGAACAAGCGGCCGACGCTACAGCTGACCAGGAACCTGACACCGAAGCGCTCCATTTTGCCGACGAAACACCGGCCCCGAGCGACGCTAATGAGGACACCTGAACTCACACTTGCTGAGAGCAACCAGCGACTTTTTGGACCAGTCGGCTGTAGTGAACGGCTACCATGGGCCGATACGATACCGTCATCAACACGACCGTTGGCGTCCTCGCAGCCGTCGTTCTCTCGTTTATTCCGTTTTCGACGGTGTTCGGCGCGGCAATTGCTGGCTTTCTCGAGGGCCCTGACAGCCGTGATGGCCTCCTTGTCGGCTCACTCGTGGGGTTAGTCGCGTTTATTCCGTTTGGCTTTCTCGGTCTCTTTGCGTTGTTTTTTGTCGGGTTTGCTTCGATCAGCACCGGCACTGGCGCGGTCGGTGGCGCGTTTGCCTTCGCCACCTTCCTCGGCATTTTTGGACTCCTGTTGCTGCTGTACACCGTCGTTCCCGCCATCGCTGGTGGAGTAATCGGCTCGTTGCTCGCTCGAGAGTATCCCGACAGACACGCCCGCGCTCGAGACCTCCTCGGCATGGAGCCGATCGTGGGAACGGTCGACGATCGCGAAGGACAGCCACTCGAGCGGTATGAAAGTAGCCAGCGAACGGACCACGAACTCGAGATCGAAGACGGAGCCGACGACCGGTAGCTCACTCGTAGCGAAGTGCATCGATTGGGTCCGTTCTCGCCGCTCGCCACGCCGGGTACAACCCCGAGACGATGCCGACGACGACGCCGACGACAATTGCAACGGCGACGTACTCGAGTGGGTAGACAACCGGCAGATCGATGTAGCGTGCCCCGAGATAGCCCCCGAGGAAGCCGAGGGCTGTGCCACCGATTGCGCCGACGACACCGAGGATGACTGACTCGACTAAGAACAGCCCAAGGATATCCCGCTTTTGTGCGCCAACGGCTTTCATAATCCCGATCTCACGAGTCCGCTCGGTGACTGAGACGAGCATGATGTTCGCGATGCCAATCGAGCCGACGAGCAACGAAAGCGCTGCGATGCCGACGATAAAGTTCTGGAGGAGTCCGAGAATATCTTCGAGCTGCTGGAGGAGTTCGGTGCTCGTCTGGAGGGAGAACTCGAGCTCCTCGAACTCGCCGGCATCGGACCCATCGCTCTCGAGATAGCGCTCGGCGTTTGCTCGAGCGAGGTCGACGTCTTCGACGGAGTCGGCTTCGACGATGATCGAAACGAAGCGGGGTTCCGTTTGCGTCGCTTCGGTGTCAAAAGCGGCGTCGCTGTCCGCGGAACCGGCTTCCGCCAGCCCACCGGTGAGTCCGCCGATACCTTCGAGATAGTAGGGATCGGTCGGGAGATAGATTCGCGGTGCCGCATCAAAGCCCTCGAACGGACTGAGCCCTTCGACGCTATCGGTGATCCCAACGACGGTTGCTGTCGTCTCGACACCACCCAGTAGCGTGATCGTTATCTCCTCGCCAACGGTGATGTTGTCATCGAACTGGTTTGCAGCAGCGGGGTTGAGCACCGCTTCCGGTTCACCGGACTCGAACTGTCGCCCCTCGCGGAGTTCGTCCGCCCGAATATAGGACTCACCCGTCGTGATCACCCCCTCGCCCTGTGGCACCTGTTGCTCGCTATTGGATACCGATTGGCTCCGGATCGTCGCATAGCCGTAGGCCGCTTCGACGCCCTCGAGCTCGTCCAGTGTGTCAATATCGTCCTCGCTGAACACCGGCTGAGCACCCGCAAGCGGTCCGCCTTCGGCTTCTTCGGGGGCGGCCCAGCCATAGATGTTGCGTTGGTCGTCGGGGCTAATATCGCCGATAATACCGGCTTGTAAGCTTGCCCCGAGGGCGACAAAGGCAATCACCGCTGCAATGCCGATAATGACTCCAAGGGTTGTCAGCGCCGACCGAAGCGGGTGGCCGCGAATCGATCGCCATGCCAGCCCCAGTGAGGCACGCGGCTTCATCGGCTGGTCTCCTCGATTCCCTCGAGTGAGCCGTCGACGAGGTGGACGATTCGGTCGGCTCGTTCGGCGACATGGCGCTCGTGGGTAACGATAATAACGGTGTTGCCGGCAGCGTGAAGCTCATCAAACAGTGAGAGAATTCGGTTTCCGGTTTCCATATCGAGGTTCCCCGTCGGCTCGTCGGCGAGGATGAGCGCCGGATCGTTGGCCAGTGCCCGTGCGACTGCGACCCGCTGGCGTTGCCCTCCCGAGAGTTCGTTTGGGAGGTGGTCACCGCGGTCACCGAGGCCGACCCGCTCGAGGAGGGTATCGGCTCGAGTGCGCCGGTCGTGCCGACTCTCTGCTTGAAACAACTGGGGGAGAGCGACGTTCTCGCGGGCGGTGAGCCGGCCCATGAGGTTGAACGTCTGAAAGACGAAGCCAATCTCGCTGCCACGGACAGCCGTGCGTTCGCGGTCGGTTAGCTCATTGATAGTCGAGCCCGCGACGTGAACCTCGCCTGCTGTCGGCGTGTCGAGGCAGCCGACGAGGTGCATCAGCGTCGACTTTCCCGAGCCGCTTGGTCCCATAATCGCGGTATAAGAGCCGCTTTCGATTTTCAGTGAGATGTCTCGGAGGGCGTACACTGGCGTCCCCATGTGGTAGGTTTTTTCGACCCCATCTAGTTCCACGGCGCTCGCCATAGCAAGTGCAGGACAGCACGTTCGAAAAGCCTTCGCGGCTGTTGCAGGTTGTGACATTCCACCGCATTTGCTCTGGTAACGCTTTTGAGGACGCCATCCACTCCTTTGAACATGAAAACAGGTGGCGGCTCGGCAGCACACAAACGCCGGGCGGGACAGCGAGCAGCCGAGGACGTTACGGATGGGATGGTCGTCGGTCTCGGCACCGGCAGCACGACACGCTATGCGATTGACGCTCTCGGCGAGGCGGTCGAAGACGGCCTCGAGATACAGGGTATTCCAACTTCCCTCCAGGCTCGCCGGACGGCGATTGACGCGGGCATTCCACTTGTCGGCTTGGACGAAGTTGAGGCCGTCGACCTCGCAATCGATGGTGCTGACCAGGTTGCAGACGGTGCGCTGATTAAAGGTGGTGGCGGCGCACACGTCGATGAAAAAGTCGTTGCAGCGGCTGCCGACCGGTTTGTCGTCGTTGCTGACCCCTCAAAACTGCGTCCAACGCTCGAGCGGTCGGTTCCGGTTGCGACGATCCCGCATGCGCGGCCGCTCGTTGCTGAGCGTGTTCGGGCGGCCGGTGGGGAGCCGACGCTTCGAGGGGCTGAAGCAAAAGACGGGCCAGTGATCACCGAAAACGGGAATCTCGTCATCGACTGTGCGTTTGGCCCACTCTCCGAGCCGGCCTCACTGTCGGCGAAATTGTCGGCAATTCCGGGTGTCGTCGACCACGGGCTGTTCGTCGACCTCGCGGATGCCGTCTACGTTGGAACCGACGAGGGTGTCGACTTTCGGCAGTACTGACCGATCGTGAGTACTGGTGAGTGCGGCTGCTGGTCGGCAGTTGACGCCAAAAAACTAGATGGAGTGGTCCTTACAGGTCGCGGGGCTGGACCGTCTTCCGGTCGTTTGCTTCGGCACGACGGGCAGCGTCTGCGAGCAGCTCGGAGACTTCCTCGTCGAGGGCCTCATAGAAGTCGGAGGCGACGTTTTTGTCATCGAGCGCTTCTTTCACGGCGGCTTTAACGATAAGGTCTGCCATACGGTACGGCACTTCCCGTTTCCTTCTTATAAACGTTCTGTTCGAAACCCGGTATACACCCGGTATGCGGGCCGAATAGCGCGTTTTACCGTTGGTGACCACCGGAAAGTATATTGCCAATGAGTCACCGCCGGCGCTCACAGTCACCAATTCCCCGAAACCGCCACTCGCGCGCGCATTCGGCGCTGTGCTGTGTGTATGCGGTATGCGCACATGGGTCACTCTTTCGCTCGTTTACTGCACCACCCTCTCGACGGATTCGAGTGTCTTCGGAACCGAAAGTGAGTATGCGTGAAATACTCGAGGCGCTTCAGGCTGGTGAGATTTCTCCAGCTGAAGCCGAAGCGACACTCAGGGGATACGTCACTGACGGCGTCAGCCGGTTTGATACGAGTCGGGAGCAACGGCGGGGGATTCCTGAAGCGATTTTTGCCGATGGAAAGACACCTGAACAGGTTTGTTCGCTCGCCCACATAGCACTCGAGACGACCGGCCGAGCGATCCTGACGCGAGTCGACGACTCACAGGTTCGGGCGCTCGAGCAAGCGGTTGAGCGTGATGAGACACGCCTCGAGCGGTATGGAACGACGGTGCGTCTTTTGGGGCTCGAGTACGAGCCAGCGCCGCTCCCAGTGACCGTCGCGCTCGTTACCGCCGGGACGGTCGATGGGCCGGTTGCCGACGAAGCACAGGTCGTACTCGAAGATGCCGGCGTCACTGTCGACCGCCTCGAGGATGTCGGCGTCGCCGCACTCGACCGACTGCTCGACCAGCTACCTCGACTGCGGGAGTCGGATGTTGTTATTGTCGTTGCGGGCCGTGAGGGTGCACTTCCAACGGTTGTCGCCGGGTTGGTCAATGCCCCCGTCATCGGCGTTCCAGTCTCGAGTGGCTACGGCCACGGTGGGGATGGTGAGGCAGCCTTAGCGGGCCTGTTGCAGTCCTGTACGGTCTGTTCGGTCGTCAACATCGATGCTGGCTTCGTCGCTGGGGCACAGGCGGTCTTGATCGCCCGAGCAATCGCTGCCGCCGGTAACTGATTTAGAAAGAGGAGGGCCATCTATAACGAAAAATATCTTTCAAAATGCAAAAACCATACAGTGTTTGGGAAAGCCTATTTATTCACCAGTCCTGTAGTGTGAGATACCGGCATAAGCCGGGACGACCATGCCCAAGTGTAACCACTGTGGTGCGCACGTCTCCGAACGCTTCGCACGCGTCTTCGCCGACCAGCACGGCGAGATTCACGCTTGTATTAGCTGCTCGGCAAACGCGGGAATTGCCGAAGTCGCAAAAGAACGTGCCCGAACACCCTGACCCGCCAACTGAACCGCCCTTGGTGACCACCCACGAACGTGTCCTTTTAGACCACTCGACCGCTACGACCGACGATGAGCGCCCACCTCGTCTATGTCCTCGAGTGTGCTGATGGCTCATTCTATACCGGCTATACGACTGACCTCGAGCGACGGCTCGCCGAGCACAACGACGGCACCGGCGCAAAGTACACACGCGGACGGACACCGGTGACCGTCATCCACACCGAGCACTTCGAGTCGAAATCGACAGCCATGGCTCGTGAGTACGAAATCAAACAACTCTCTCGAGACGCCAAAGAGCGACTCGTTGGTCACGACGCCTAACCCAGCCTGAGACTCTTTTCTTCGAGGATAGCCGGCGTGAACAGGTGGGTCCGAGCTTTTGCCCTCGGGAGCGAATCCAATGTATGAGAGACTCGAGTAACGACCGGAGAGCGGAATCGTATCCTGACCGCCGTGACATTCTCCTTGGCGTCGGTGTAAGTGCGCTGTCGGTACTCGTTCCGGGTGCTGTTGTCGCCCAGGAAGATGATGCGGATGACGCAGATGAGGGTGCGGACGAAGCGAACGGTGAGGCGGATGCAAATGGCGACGAGGAAGATGGTGCAGACGAGAGTGAGGACGGCGAGGAGGAAGACGACGATGAAGAGGACGAAGACGACGAGGAGGACGCAAACGGCGGCACAGAAACCGTCGTCGTCGGGCCGGGTGGCGACAACGTTTTCGAGCCCGAGTCACTCACAATCGAGCCGGGAACGACCGTTGAGTTCATTTGGGACTCCGACAACCACAACGTCAACCCCACCGAACAGCCCGACGATGCCGACTGGGAGGGCCACGAACCAATCGAGGACGACGGCTTCGAGTTCGAGTCGACGTTCGAGGTCGAAGGCGAGTACGAGTACGTCTGTGATCCCCACGTTGGCGTGGGAATGATCGGTGAAATTACTGTTAGCGCCGATGCCGATGAGGCCGCTGACAATGGCGAAGCCCAACAGCTGGTTTCTAACGCCGCAATGACCCTTCTGATTGCTACAACGCTCTCGCTTGTGGCGGTTCTCTCACTTTCGTACGCCTTCCTCAAATTCGGTGGGAGCAATCCCCAGTGAGGTCCTAGCACGGTAAGAACGCTACCCCGCTGCCACTCCTTCTTGTTTCAACGTCGAAGTGAGCGCTCGGCTATCCCCACCACGAATTTCGTTGTGGTCTTGGTGTTAAACGGCCTATTTTTCCTGCATCCGCAAGTTGTTTGCTCGTTGCCACCACGGTTCGGCATGCTTCCCGTCAGCGTCGGTTTTTTGATATTGGCCCCTGTGGGGGCACCTATGGACAAAATAAGCTTCGGCACTGATGGCTGGCGGGCAACGCTCGACGTGTTCACTGCGCCACGCGTACGCATGGTCGGCCAAGCAGTGGCCTCCTATCTGAGCGACGAAGGCTTCGAGGGCCCCGTCGCCGTCGGCTATGACGCCAGAGAGACCTCGCGTGGGTTCGCCGAGGAACTGACACGCGTTCTCTGTGCAAACGGGTTCGACGTTCGTCTCTCCGAGCGCGACCGCCCAACACCGCTGTATGCCTACGGCATCGTCGACCAGGAGCTTTCGGGCGCGATGGTTGTTACCGCTTCGCATAACCCGCCGGAGTATAACGGCGTCAAATTCATCCCCCACGATGGGGCACCGGCACTCCCCGAGGTCATGGACGGCCTTGCCGAGCGACTTGCCGAGCCGAAGTCGGGCGAGACGGAGGGTACTGCCGAGGAAGTCGACTTCGTCACGCCCCATGCCGACCATGCGATGGAACTGGTCGACGCCGACCTTTCGGGCGTCACTGTCGCCTACGACGCCATGCACGGCAGCGGCCGGGACACGACCGATGCGCTCTTAGAACGCGCCGGCGCTGACGTCACCCGGCTGCGTGGTGACCAGCGGGCGGACTTCGGCGGCTCACACCCCGAACCCGCGCCCAAATACTTAGGCGACCTCATCGAGACCGTCACGGGCGGTGAGGCCGACATCGGAATCGCCAACGACGGCGACGCCGACCGGTTGGCGGTTGTGACACCTGAACGGGGCTACCTCGATGAGAACCTGTTTTTCGCCGCGCTGTATGATTACTTGCTCGAGAGCGATTCCGGGCCGGCGATCCGCACCGTCTCGACGACCTACCTCATCGACCGCATTGCCCAGGCCCACGGCGAGGAGGTCCACGAGGTGCCCGTCGGGTTCAAATGGGTTGCCAAGGGGATGGCCAACCACGACGCCCTCGTCGGCGGTGAGGAGTCCGGCGGCTTCAGCGTTCGCGGCCACGTCCGAGAGAAAGATGGCGTCCTGATGGCGCTGCTGGCGACGGCGATGAACGACGAGGAACCGCTCGATGACCGCGTTGACCGCCTGCTCGCCGAACACGGCACCGTCGTCCAGGATAAAATCAGCGTCGACTGTCCAGACGATCAGAAAGCCCGCGTCCTCTCGGACCTCGAGGGCGAGATTCCCGAAACGGTCGCCGGTGTGGGCGTCGAGAACATCAACACGGCTGACGGATTCAAACTGTTACTCAAAGACGGCTCGTGGCTGCTGGCCCGCCCGAGTGGCACCGAACCCGTGCTTCGGGTGTACGCCGAGGCGAGTGACGAGGAGCGCATCGAGACGCTGCTCGAGGCCGGTCGGGAGCTTGTCGAACCGTTGGTGTAGGCACTCTCGAGGCACTCGACTTCGGCGTTACCTCTCAGGGGAGCGGACACCACGCCACCGCTCGGCGTCGAGCGCTTCGCACTCAAAACCCAGTGACTGGTAAAAGGGTCGCACTCGATCGTCGAACGTTGCTGTCACTGTTCCACTCACCCGAGCGACCGCCTCAACCAGTGCGGTGCCGATACCCTGATCACGCCGCGTTCGCCTCACTGCAATCGCCGTAATATGGACACCGCGGCCTCGAGATTCAAAGACGAGCGTGCCGTGTACGCGGTCTGCTGAGTCGACGGCGACCAACACGGTGTCGGCTGCGATCTGACCCGTTATATCGCCCGTCTCGAGCATCGCGCCATCGAGGAGTCGCCTGACGGCAAGTTCATCGTCGGTGGTGGCGGGGCGGATTTCAACGTTCATGCTGGCTCGCGTTCATCGGTCATGGTGTCTCATGTACCCTACTCACTCGGCTGGCTTGCGAGCTCGTCAATTACGGCAAGCAGCTCGTCGATTTCGGGGCGATCCCACGTCGAGGAGCCTCGGTGGCTGTAGGCGATTTCGACGTTGTTTGGGTCCCGGACATCGAGGATAATCGCAACGGGCATCCGTCCAAGCAGGTCCGAAAGCCGCCCGAGTGGGCCAAACCGGACGGGCTGGTCGAATAATTTGCCGGCTTCGGTCCCCGGGTCGGCACACAACGGGTAGGGTAGTTCGTATTTTTCTTGCCACGCTGCAACCGTCTCGCGCGGTTCGGGGACAATCGAGATCACTTCGGCACCACGGTCGCGAAACTCCTCGTAGCGCTCGCCGACGGCCTGGACCTGTTTGCGGCAGTTCCCACAGTGGTCATCCCGCTGGAGCAGGAGGACGATAAACTCGAAAGCCGGATCAGCCGCCTCGGTGGTCGTCGGATCCGGGGGGTCGACCGGTGCCGTGAGATCTGCCAGTCGGAGCGGGTCCGGTCCCGGACCCACGTTCGGTAGTGTGAGTGATACGAGATCGCTCGTCATACCTATTTTCGGGGCCCCATGGACAACTTCATTGCGGTACTCACTGCCGTCGTTTTAGCTCACTCCTCTCAAGAGAAATCCGAGCGTGTACAGGCTGACGCCAAAAAGTACTATATGATATGATGTCGACGACGTTGCTGCCTCGCTGATACGGTCAGTATATATTGACCCGTAGAAAGCCAGTCCGACGAAAAATGAGAACAACCTCCATCCCTCGAGCGTGCCGTTATAGAAGTGACTCCATTCGATAAAAAACAGCAGTCCCTGCCAAATAGTGAGAAGTCCGAGGATTCGCGCCCGTTCCATATCGAATCGGCAACCTATTGTCTTGTAGCTGTTTCGGACGGTTGCGACTCTAAAAAAACGTCCCTCACCACACGAGTCGGTAGACGAGGTACAGTTTGAGGACGGCGACACCAGCGACTGCCAGCGTGAGCAACGCACCGGGTGCGACCGGGAGCATTTCAAGAACAACACCGGTGAGGGCCATTATCCACCCTTAATGAGCCGCAGGACAGTGACGTGGTCGGTGTCGACCGGCTGGTCTTCAGGAACGGGCCGACCGTCGATGAGGACGCTCACCTCGTGTGGACTCAGCTCCACAGCTGAGAGAAGGTCGGCGTAGCTCTCCCCGCCCTCGAGGACGACCACCTGCTCACCTTCGCCTTTTACGTTGACGGTGACCCGCATTGGATGTACTTTTTCACTCGGCCGGCTTGAGCGCGTCGCTCCACATCTCTCGGCAGAGTCGACGGTGGACTCGATATGCACCGTCAAGCGAGGAGATATTCAGCACGATTGGGCGGATTCGAGATGTTGAGTGGGACAGAGTCGGGTTCCGTGGCGATGGTCTCTCAGTGTCTCACCGGTCGACAACAATGTCCTTCCCGCGTGCACGCTGTACGTTGAAAATCCGCCAGCATCCGTCTTCGGGACGCAGGTCATACGACTGGGCCGTTCGCTTGCTGTTCAGTTCCCGCTCGAGTTTGAGGACAACGCGGTCGTCACCGTCCTGAACCCGCTCGATGTCGCCAACGATCGAGAGGCCGCCGCGGGAGACGATCAACTGCTCTTTGTCCGATAACTCCTCGGCAAGCGTCCGTGAATGGTAGAGGTCGTGGGCGCGGTCGCCCTCGCCGTCGGCGAGCAACTCGATGAACAGACGGATCACTTCCTCGGGACTCCGCTCGCCCGTCGACTCCTCGCTCTCGTCGGCTTCCTCCGCTGCAACGTCACCCCCACCCTCGAGTTGGACGGACTCGAGATGGCCGCGATACTCGCCGTCTTTGATCGGCCGTAGCTGTCGTGAGCTGACGTTGATTTCGAGTGCCCGGAGGACGTGGCGCATTTCGATGCGGTCGCTTTCGCGGGCGGCCATCACGGCAGCGAGTTGGCCAACTTTTGTGATCTGGCCGCCTGAAATGTCGATTTCAGCCAGTAGGTCGTACTCGAGGTCGTCGGTGGGTGTCTCTGCGGGGAAGATACCTTGCCAGATGGCTTCCCGAACGGAGTAGTCGGGCCTTGGGAAATGAATCGAGTGATCGATTCGGCGGGTAAACGCTTTGTCGATGTTTGAGGCGTAGTTGGTCGTCAGCAAGACGACGCCGTCGTAGTGTTCGATCCGCTGGAGCAGGTAGTTCACCTCCACGTTGGCATAGCGGTCGGTCGCATCCGAAACCTCCGCTCGGTCACCAAAGACCGAGTCGGCCTCATCGAACAACAGGACGGCATTTGACTGTTCGGCGGCCTGGAAAATCGCTTCTAGATTTTCTTCGGTTTCGCCGATATACTTCGAGATTACCGACGAGAGGTCGATCCGGTAGATGTCCATCCCGACCTCGCCGGCGAGGATTTCAGCAGCCATCGTCTTCCCCGTCCCCGGCTGTCCTCGAA
>LFCJ01000034.1_pt1 | contig 67721 bp, 75 predicted proteins | sample 643141 | NCBI WGS metagenome assembly LFCJ01 (sample SAMN03766243, study PRJNA286221) | soda lake metagenome | biome: soda lake; feature: Kulunda steppe; material: water; isolation source: sample B1-Br-g2 brine of Lake Bitter-1 | place: Russia: Kulunda steppe | collected 2010-07
CCAGTTATCAATATTCGCTGCATAAGTAAGTTTCGACAGAACGTCCAATTAAGTTAACCCTGTTGATAAGTACAACTAGTGTTCCTAGTCTAGCGGAATTAGAAAAGCATTTTTTCTTGGAGGTTTGTGAGAAAAAGGACAAATAATGCACAGATTATGCGTTAAAAAACTCTTGAAAAACCAAACTATTTATTTCTGTGATTCATAGAGTTTAATAATGGTATATGAAGCTATTGCAGGATCAGGCAGCAGCCCATACATATGGGCATACATTGTAACTGCCTTTCTAAGCGGTTTAGCTTTCCTATACCTTAGCAGAGTATGGGACAACGTGCCTAGAAGATTTCCAATCGTCCACTTCTTTATTGTGACGTGGTCAGGGCTTATGTATCTCAACTTTGTTGAGGGCCAGACGATATTGAGCAACTATGCTTGGTATGTTGACTGGATGGTTTCTACACCTCTAATTGTACTAGCTCTAGCTTTAACAGCTACATACAAGTCAGAAAAGAATCATTATGACCTGATAGCTGCTTTAATGGGGCTACAGTTCATGCTGATCGTAACAGGAATCATATCTCAAGAAGCAGCTGCTAGTACAGCTTACGCATTCTGGATTGGATGTGGACTACTAGCGGGTGTAGCCTACTTACTATGGGTTCCGTTCCGCAAGATAGCTGAGGAAACATCAGAAGTCTTAGCTAAGAAGTATAAGCTACTTGCAGGATACATAACAGTGTTTTTCGCTCTCTATCCGTTAGTATGGTACTTGAGCGGGACTGTATATCCTAGTGGACCAGGAATGTTAGGTGCGTTTGAAACATCTCTAGCTTTCGTAATACTGCCGTTCTTCTGTAAGCAGGTTTACGGATTCCTAGATATGTATCTGATCCATAAAGCTGGAGAGGACCTCTAAACCGTTATTCTTTAGGAAAAAAACATTTCTTTTTATTTTTCTTTTTATATGGTGTTGAAGGCAGATAACGGGTAATAGATTCAGTCCTGTACGTGTCTCAGCTGTAAAACAAATGTGGAGCGACTTATAATTGGAAAAAATAGCTTCTATCAGTTAGTAGGGCTATAGGCTCTAAAGATTTGGAGAGCTTTTTAGGAAGTCTTTTTTTTTGAAGTAACTCTCTAGTCTGGATCCGTCTACTTCGTAGTAGTTATACGGGTTAAATAGGAAATATCCTTTCTCCCACATAACATCGGTTATCTCGGGTTTGAATGTTTTGGAGTTCTGAAGAGCTAGCATATCTTTTATCTCGCTTTTAACTTCAGGAAGCGGGTATGTAGCCTTTATCGGTAGAAGCAGAAAAAAGTCTCGGCTTTTATGAAAATATACTTCAGATCAGTTGTGGTCAACTAAGAGATCACTGTTTCACTTAGCCCTCGCTCGTGTCTTTTACATCGTCTCAACTGATAGCCCTTAGGATTGTAGCTTACTTTTGTTCTATCCAAGTCTCTAGGCTCATGATATCTCCGGCAGAACTGTCATCAAAGTATACCTTATCCTCTCGATGATCGATTAAAGCATGTTCATCTTCCAGTATCTCTATTTCGTCCTCACAATCTATCCTTACTTCGTGTAATCCTCCGGTAAATATTCCTCTTGAACCTGTTTCACGTATAAGTTGGAAAACTTCTTCCAGCCAGCCCATTCCTGGAGGAGATCTCTCAATGAAGAGTCTTGACTCACGTTCCTTCATACTTTTTGCCTCTACGTATACTGCCACTCTATTCTCACTTCCGTTATATGGTTGTGCAAACACTTCTATTATACAGAGAGGATACTCGTGAGCAAACTCTTCTCCTTCTTTCCTGTTCTCCCGGTTGTAACCTGTCACTACTTCCGCTCTCATACATGAAAAACTGTGGGTCTAGTTTTTTTAGGTCTGATTAAGTCTCACACAGCTATTAACAATGTTCGATTTTTCTGAACAATGTTGTGTTCGTAAGCTTTGAACATTCAAAGGTTTTTAAAATCTTTTGCAGTCACTAAGTAATAAAAACAAAGGAAAAAGAGAGTTCGAACAAAACAAACAATCTGGTTATCTGCTGCAAAAACAAGTGTTAGGGAGCCTGGTAATAAGGAAAAACAAAAAGTTGGTTTCTATTAGTCGGTATAGCTGTAAGCTCTAGAAGTGGTAGAACTTGTTAGAAAGTCCTTCTCGAAGTAGCTCTCCAGCCCGGATTCCATTCTATCTAAATCGTCTTCTAAACTTTCTAGACCTCTAGGGCTATAAGACTCTATCTTAACAAGTAAATGGCTGTATTCGTTCTCAGGATCTATTTCAGCCTCTATGTAGTTTTTAGAGGCGTGATCCTGGAAGAGTTCTACTCTATAATCTGAACCTGTTTGATCTGGAGTGATAGAGTAGTCAGGTAGTTTCTGGTTTAGTTCACCAGAATTTAGGGCTTGGTAAAGCTCTTCTCCGTCTATGTGGTCGTCTTTGAGTTCTTCGAAAGGGAGTTTAACTTCTTTGTAGGATATGTTTCGTGTCTCTGTTTCTCTATACGTGGGTTGTTGGATTGACATCCTAGATAATAAACACTACGTCTCATATAAAGTCGTAGTTATAATCGAGCACAATAGTTTCTGTGAGTGTTCATCAAATGTAGACACTCGTGGTTTGTAGTTGTCGTAAGATTGGTTCTGAAAAAGTTGTCTTAACAAAGGAGGTATATCATAACTTTGGGGGTTCGTGGTTTTCAGATACTTCTTGGTCGATTAGCTTCGGTAAACCAGACGGATGTGCTCTATAATAAAGAAGGTATATTTTCGCCGATATTTTCGCTAGGTCTGATTTACTGGTTTCCGTTATACCTTCTTTGTTCTGGGTTTAATCTGTTCTAAAAGACATGAGTGTTCTCGTAGTTTGAACACTCATCAAGGTTCTGCCCAACAACATGAGTATTTCGGTGCTCCATACCGTGATCTGAGTAGACTTCTACATCCTCGAAATAATCTTCAAGTACATCCTGAAAGAGTTCTGCATAAGCTTCTTCAGCCTCTCTATAGTCGTTAAACTGTTCTGCTACAGGATTAACAAAGTAGTCTCCTACGTCTTCGAGGTTGTATACTGCTGTTGAACCAGGTCTAAGATGTTTTTTGGAGGTTTCTGCTATCCTCTTTAAACCTTCTTTGTGGCTTTCTAAGCTGTCTTTATAGTCTCTAGTTAAATCTGAGTTTATAGCCCATCCGTACTCCAAGTCAAACATGTTTTCGGGATCAAAGTTTTCGTCTTCGAATGCTGTAGAGAGTTCGTGTGTCGTGTAAGGAACTGCAACTGTTTTGGAAAGATCTTTGTAGAATACGTTATGGCTGTTTGGTCCGCAGGCCATTATCCGATCTATGTCGTTTGTTTGTTCCAGTGAGGCTGCTAGACCAGGGTTGCCAGGCCAGAGAAGAGTCTGTATACTGTCGTTTCTATCTGGTATTAGGTCTTCTTCCTCTAGCCATTCTCCTAGGCTCTTTAGGTTGTTCGTTCTTCTTGAACTCTCGAAAGGCATGTATTAACTTTAAAGTACTCTCATAATCTATTAAAAACATTAGTATGTTCGTTTCTTACACACATATTGGTGTTCGTATATGCTGAACACTCTTGAGATGTTTGTGAGCATTAAACCCGTATATCCTACTTGTGACTACCGATAAAAACATAGAGTTCCCAGTAAACACTTGTTATGGAAGATCTTGTTGAGTCCGCACGCACCTACGCAGAACAAGCACACAAAGAACAGACCAGAAAAGGAAAGTCTATACCATACTTCGACCACGTCTCCCAGGTAGGGAGAACATTATCCAACTACGGCTTCAACGATGAGATAGTTGCGGCCGGCTACCTACACGATGTAACAGAAGATGTAGAAAATATCACGCTTGAGAGTATAGAAAACGAGTTCGGACCAACTGTAAGAAGACTGGTGGACGGTGCAAGCGAAGACGATAAATCCTTGAGCTGGAAAGAGAGAAAAGAGAGTACTCTTGAACATTTAGAAGATGCGCCTATGGATGAAGTCGTAGTCAAAGTGAGTGATAAGATTGACAACGTCAGGTCAATGAAACAAGAAGAACTAAACCAAGGAGAAAGATTCTGGGACAAGTTCAATGCTTCTTACCAGAAACAGGTCTGGTACCACACCAGTTTAACCGAGATAGTGGGAGAAAAGATCGAGCAGGACGAGTATGAACTAGAAGGCTCGGTTGAAGGCGTATATGGGGAGCTGAAACAAGAGGTCAACCAGGTATTCGATACAAACTATGATGTAACGGTTCTGACAGAAACAGAACAAGTCTAGTAACTGAAAGACTCATCGACAAAGTAGAGATCTTTGAAACCAAAGGAAGAACACCGTAAATCGTTGTTTTCATTTACATCTCCTTTTGTAACACAGTCTTCATCTGTCTTAAACTCTAAAATATTCTCTCCTGGCTCAAGAGTTACGTTGAAATGATACTTATTTGTTCTATGGAACATCTTACCTTCGAAATCATCTTGGTCTACAGGATAACTCTCAGGATGCACTGTTTCATCCTCTTGCCTAAACTCTAAACGGTAGTTTCTAGCAGGAACCACCTGTTCTCCCAGCTTTTCATCGTTGAAAACATAAGTAATATTCCGAGTTTCCGGGAAAGAAGCAAGATAAACTCTCATAGTTTCATTCCGGGTATCTTCCTTATAGTTGTAGATGTGGACACTAGAGTTGTCTTTACCCCATACTCTATCCTCGTCTCCGGTTTCTGTATACCATCTGTTTCTAGTATAAAGAATATTTTCGGACTGATCTTCGAATGGAGTGATTCTAAAACCTTTTACATCAATATCCCCACAGTTTGAATCGCAGTCAGACTCTAAAGTGATAGTTGATTCTTCTTCAATCTCTCTAAAAGGTAGAGAAAATCTTTGACGGAATCGACTTACTTCGTGATCTAAAACAGTTTCGCCGTCAACAGAGAGGTTCAAACTGTTTCCGGAGGTCTCTGCCTCTACCTCAAAACGAACTGCATAAGTACCTTTCTCCTCTATTTCAAACTCTTCGGTATCTGTTAAGACAAAATCCGTGCTTTGAGGATAAACTATATCTGAAAAATCAGAGCCATGCAAAGTAGAGATTGCGGAGTGCCCAGGAGCATCTTCTGTATCCACTACTCCTATCAAAACTACACCTGCTAATAAGAGTAGTAGAATATCGTTGTAGGTTGAAGAATCATTTTCTGACATGTATTTTATCTCAGCTCTCTAATAAAAGAAAAACAGTTTTTGTTTAAATGTTTAATACAAGTTAGAAAGTTCCTGTTGGTCCAAAATTAAGCGGCAAAATTAGTCAATATTAAGAGCATCTAGTATAACGCTGTAACCTAGAATAGAGAAGATAGAAGATCTGATATAGATGATTACTATCTAAACAATTTCCTCTTTAATTATTAGGTAAAGAGGTAGTATAGGATTAGAAAGTCCTGGTACAAATGTTAACACTGCAAAAACTGCAGAGCGCTTCTTAGATCGTCCGGTAACAAGGCTATATTGATATGCTAAGAACGGCAATAAAAACATTGAGTAGGCTACTAAGTGCACGTAACTCATGAAAATTATTTCAGGCAGATTTAGTAAAAACTCTGTAAACAAGTGAATGTAGAACAAGCCCATTATAAGGGTGTTAATAATCAAAAGATTCTTCCAAAAAGATAGGGAGCTTTGTTTTTTGTCTTTTGGAGTTATTAGATTGTTTAGAATTTGTTGAGATTTGTAAATTGCGTAAGGAGGGAAAACAAAGAAGAAAGGGCTAATTTCTGAGAATTCGTATTCATACCCCTCGGACTCACAAATAACCTCTAACTGTTTTCGAAAAGATAATACTTCTCCGAAAGGAGCTAATAATCCTAAAGTAGCGGCTAAAATAGGGTGCGAGTGATCTTTTTTATCAAGACCTAGATAACGGTTGTTCGTATAAAACCAGTAAATGGCGTATAGACCTAACGTGAATAATGATAAGATAAAAGCGCCTGAAGGACTTCTGTGTAAAGAATTTATGTTTATTTCAGTATTATTCTTTGGCTCAGGACCTATTGAGAGGTCTTTAACACGCGTTGCCCACAGATATAATGCGATTAAAAGATATATTAGCCATATGATTACGTCTAAGATGCCTTCTTGTAAGAAGGTCCCTTGTTCAACCTGGATTAGGTTTAACGGAGCTATCAACAGTATTGCGGAGATATAGCCGTATGTTCTATGCATGATGACTCCATAAAAAGCAAAAAATGATAATATGACGATAGAAACTCTTAAAATGAATGAAGCACCTATATTAGTCTCTCCAACTGTTATTAACAGATTAAATAATCTAAAGGCTCCTATAGCAAGAATAAAAACTGCAAAGAGAAGCAAAGGTATGTCTCTTTTAGAATCCATAATTAGTGGTTGTTTAGAGAAAATAAAAAAGGATTTCTATAATCTTCAAAGAAAAAGGAATAAGCCTAACCTAGTTTTCAGCAGCTCTGCCTAGAATTTCTACCTCATATCCCTCAGGATCCTTGACGAATCCGTAGTTTCCGGGGCAGTCTTTTGGAGGTCTGTAATCTTCTCCTCCTGCTTTAACTGCTTTTTCATATGCTTTTTCTAGACTTTGATCTTCTCCAGTGTGGATAGCTATATGACCGAATCCCTCTCCTTTTTCATATATATCGTCTTCTCCATGGTTATAGGTTAGCTCTATCTCCGCTGTCTGTCCGGGATGTCTTAAGAAGTAGAGTGTGAAAGTTTCCATTTCTTTCTTTTCTCTGAGCTCGAAACCGAATGCTTTCTTGTAAAACTCTATGCATTTTTCTGGCTTAGATACTCTAAGCATGGTATGTGCTAATTTCATGTATGATCTTTGTTTGTTTTAGAACTTGAAAAAGGAATTTGTGTTTATGAAGAACTATTTTTATTCAGGTAAAATAAATTAGATGTATGACTGAGGAAAACCTTGAAGCATGGGTAAGAAGAAAACTTGAGGAAGGTAAAAGTGAAGAGGCTTTATACAAGGTTTTAGATAAGAGAGGTCATGATCCTGGCTTGGTTGATCAAGTAAGCCAAGAGCTAAACAAAGTTCAAGAAGAACAGGATTTTGCTGATGAGAATCCTGTTAAAGAAAGTTTTGAAAGAGGTGGTGACGATTTCCAAAATGAGGAAGTCGATAGTTCATTTAGTCCTAGAAGGTTTCTGGAACTAGGGAGAAGTGTTGAGAATAAAGAATTTGTTCAGTATTCAATTATTTTTGTTTTATCTGTTGTTATGGGAGCTCTTGCGGCAGCAGTTTTATTTTAGGAAGAAATAGGTCGGAGGTTTTTATCTGAAAAAGAGTTGCGTATCTCTACTAAGATATTATATTACTTATTTTATCTAAAGATGTTTTAGAAAGTATGAAAATTTTTAAGTAATTTTTAGAATATTTTATAGGCTTTTTTGAGTTATTTGGTGGCTTCTTATGTGGTCTGTACTAGATAATTATTTTTCAATAAGTTCTTCGCTCTTGGAACGTGAGAGGTGTAAAATTTTGGATCCAAACATATCTATGAAGTTTGAGGTAGAACTTAAAGCGCTGAACTATATATCTGAGGAAATTTCGGGAAACCTATAAAGGGTTGAAATTGACTTTTTCTACTTTTTTACAGCTCTGGAGATCCTTCCAAAACATCTTTATTTTCTCGGAATTTCCTTCAAGCAGATACATCTGTAAACATTTATGATCTCTAAGATGGTCGTGTATTTGAGTCTTAACAACATTTTGATAATCGTGTTGGATGTCTGAAATAACGTTCAATGACTCATCCGTATGTGTGATAGTCAAAATACAGTTTACCTCGCCTTCAAGCTTCTCTAAATCGCTTTTTTCTCCTATAAAAGTTCTGATAGCTGAACGTACAATTTCGCTTCTACCAGAATATCCAAGATCTTCTTTCAACTTGTCAAGCTCGTTAAGAAGTTTCTCTTCTATGGAGAGACTTATAACAGTCATACTAAGAGACGTGTTTACTATTTTTTAATAACCTTTCTTACTCATTTTATTAGATCCTTAACTGTTTCAAAGAAGCTTTTGTCTGTTTCAGGGACTCCTCTGAACTCTTCCATAAACTCTTTCTGTTCTTCTGTCAGGTCTTCAGGTATTTCAACATCAATCTTCACGTATATATCTCCTTGACCTCTTCTGCTTGGCATTCCCTGTCCGTCTAACCGTAATACTTGTCCGGGCTGTGTGCCTTCAGGTATATCTACGTTCAGCTCTGAACCAGGTCTAGGAACAGATATTGTTGTGCCTAGTGCGGCATCGCCTACACCTATGGTTGCGGTGGTGAAAAGATCAGAGTCTTTACGTTCAAGCTCTTCATGGTCTTCTACGGTTACGTAGACGTAGAGATCTCCAGATCTTCCTGTCTCTGAACGGTTGCCTTTATCTTTTAGACGGACCCTTTGACCGTCTCTTACACCTTCCGGTATCTCAACAGTTATCTTTTCTTCGGCTTCAACTACGCCTTTCCCGCTACAGCTACTACACTTGTTTTCAGGTACAGATCCTTTACCGTTACAGTTACTACATCTTTCTACTGTTTCTGCACGACCTAAAGGAGTTCTCTGAACAGTTCTTACCTTACCTCTTCCGCCGCATTCAGAACATTTAGAGGTTTTGCCGTCTTCACCGCCTGTACCGTTACAGTCTTCACAGCTGGTCTTACGTGAAACTTCAAAAGTTTTCTCTACACCTTTGTAAGCTTCTTCTAGACTTATTGTGGTTTGTATCTTCAGGTCTAGAGACTCTCTCTGTCTTCTGCCTCCGCCGAAAAGATGTTCGAACAGATCTTGGAAGCTTGACGCGGCGCGTCTTTGACCTCTTCCTGCATGACCTTCAACACCTTGTTCTCCGAACTGGTCGTACTTTCTACGTTTATCTTCATCGCTGAGAACATCATAGGCTTTATTGATTTTCTTGAACTTATCTTCGTCAGCTGTTTCAGAGTTAGAGTCTGGATGATACTTTTTAGCTTTTTTTCTGTATGCTTTCTTTATTTCTTTCTGACTTGAGTCTTCTGATACGCCGAGAAGTTCGTAGTACTTTTTTGCCATTACTCTAACTCACTTTTTGGGTTGGGGAAAAATAAAGAGGAGAGATTTTAGGCTTCACGCCTTCTCCTCATCGTCGTCCACTTCTTCAAAGTCTGCGTCGACAACGTTGTCTTCAGAGCTTCCGCCCATGTTCATGTTTTCTGCTGCTTGTTTAAGGTCTTCTTCACTCATGTTGGACGGGTCGAAACCCCCCATTCCTCCTGGGCCTTGCTGGTCGCCGTAGATTTCTTTTCCTATCTCCTGAAGCTTTTCTTGGAGTTCTTCAATACTGTTTTCAATCTTCTCTTTAGCTTCCTCAAGATCATTGAGTTCTTCAGCTTCGTCTTTGGCGTTTCTCAGGTTTTCTACAGCTTCTTCAATACTCTCTACTACAGAGTCTTCTACTTTGTCGCCGTGTTCTTCTAACTGGGTTTCTGCTTGGCTTGCTGCTTGATCTGCCTTGTTTTTAGCTTCGATGAACTCTCTTCTTTTCCTGTCTTCTTCTTGGTGTTTTTCTGCTTCTTCTTTCATCTCTTCGATTTCATCGTCATCCAGCCGTGCTTGATCGTCGATAGTGATGCTTGCTTCTTCACCGCTCTGTTTTTCTTCTGCTGAAACCTGTAGAATTCCGTCGGCATCAATTTCAAATGTTACTTCAATCTGAGGATGTCCTGCTGGTGCAGGAGGGATGCCTTCAAGGTTAAACTGGCCTAGAGACTTGTTGTCTTTAGCCATTTCTCTTTCTCCCTGCACTACGTGTACAGTAACCATCGATTGGTTGTCTTGAGCTGTTGTAAATGTTTTAGATTCTTCTGCAGGCACAGTAGTGTTTTTCTCTATCAGTGTTTCTTTCAGCCCTCCTTTGACCTCAACTCCTAGACTTAGAGGAGCTACATCAAGTAGTAGAATGTCGTCTACCTCTCCTGAAATACTTCCTCCTTGTATTGCTGCACCTACTGCTACGGCTTCATCAGGGCTTACTTCTTGGTTTGGCTCCTGTCCTGTAATTGCTTGGACATGTTCTCTTACTGCAGGTACTCTTGTAGTTCCTCCTACAAGGATAACCTCGTCTATCTCAGAGCTTTCAACTCCTGCATCTTCCATAGCGGTTTTTGTTGGTTGTGTAGTTCTCTGGATTAAGTCTTCGACTAGGTCTTCGAACTTTGATCTTGTTAGTTCGTAGTCAAGATTGTATGTTTCTCCATCTTCCTGATGGATGAACGGAATATTTATCTTAGTGTTTTTACGTGAGGACAGCTCTTTTTTAGCTTCTTCTGCATTCTCCCGGATTCTCTGCATTGCTTCGTCGTTTTCTGAGAGGTCGATACTGTTTTCTTCTTTGAACTTTTCTACGACCCAGTTGACTATCTCTTGGTCGAAGTCGTCTCCTCCTAGGTTGTTGTCGCCTTCGGTGCTCTGGACTTCGTAGATTCCGTCACCCATTTCGAGGACAGTTACGTCGAATGTTCCTCCACCGAAGTCGTATACTAGAACTGTTTGGTCATCGTCTTCATCTAAACCGTATGCAAGGCTTGCTGCGGTCGGTTCGTTTAGTATTCTTTCTACTTCTAGTCCTGCGATTTCTCCTGCGTCTTTTGTTGCTTGTCTTTGTGTGTCATCGAAATGTGCTGGAACTGTGATGACGGCTTTGTTTATTTCTTCTCCAAGTTTTTCTTCTGCGTCGTTTTTCAGTTTTTGTAGGATCATGGAAGATATTTCTTGTGGTGTATAGTCTTCTCCTTCAAGTTCTACATTGTAGTCTTCTCCCATGCGTCTTTTGATGCTTCTTACGGTGTTTTCTTCGTTTGTAAGCATTTGGTTCTTTGCTGGTTTACCTATTATTCTTTCTCCGTCATTAAAAGCTACTATGGACGGTGTTATTCTGTCTCCTTCTTGGTTTTCAATTATCTGTGGTTCTCCATCTTTTATTGTTGCTATTGCGCTTCTTGTTGTACCTAGGTCGATACCTATTATTTTTTCCATAGTTTCCGGTTCACCTATTTTTATTGAAGTGTATAAAAATTTTTAAAATCTCTTTATTTCTTTCTAGAATTTTCGGATATGGAGGAGTTCTTATAACATTTGTTTATTTATTATCTTACAGTGGTAAAACTTTGAAGGGTCGTGGTTACAGTGTTGAAGACTTAGTATACAGAACGCCGTTATCTGAACCAGAACCTTGTGAAGATATGCCTGAGTATGTTCAAAAGTCGTTAGAACAGAGAGGAGTAAACTATAACAATATGGAGGTAGGCAAAACCTCTGACAATAACTGGGTACTAATAAAGCCAGGTAAAGCCAACTTTGGAAGAGCAGCCCCGGCACATCTCGCCTACAATATTGTAGACAGCTATCTAGACTTCAACTCTCCGGAGATAAGTTACGACAGTGAAGAGGATATCATACTTCTGGAACATCTAGGAGACATGAAGACGCCTCAAAGATCCGAATATATACCTAAAGACTCTCTCATAAATGCACTTGCTTCTAAAGCCATTATGGGTGATCCAGATATTTCAGGAAACTTCGGAATTAAAGAAAGAAAATGTTGTATCTACGACTTTGACCAAGCAGGCAACACAATTAGATCTGTAGAAGAAAGCCTCAAAGACTGTCTAAAGCTAATAAACAGAAGCACTTCAACGGATATCAGACTAAAAGATATTGAAAAAGAAGCAGCCTCTATGGCGGAAAGACCGGACCTAGAAAAACTTGAAGAAGAGCTTGAACCTCTAAAAGACTTTTATCCGGACGTAGACGATGCAGTAAAGTTCCGTCCTAGCTATATCACATATAATATAGAAGTTGCAAGAGAAGAAGAAATCTTTTACTATGAAGAAGCTGAACCTAAACCCGAAACAAGAACGGTTAGTTCGGGAGGCAGCCAGATTTTCTTTTAACAGCTCTCTACAACGGGAAAAAAGATAACTAAGGCATCCAGTTTTTGATATCGTCGACTATCTTGTATTCTGTCCGACAAATCCGCGACTTCTGGCTCTCAGTATCTAATAACGCATAACTTGGTTTCAGTGTAACCACTGAAGGCTTCAAACCGATTTGGGATGGTCTAGGTACCCCTACAGCTCCGTGATTCAAGTAATGCTTATCCTCTTTGTAAAGATCGGTAGGAATATGGGTATGACCGTAGATAACACCTTTGTAATCTTCTAGAAGGTGGTTGATGTTTTCTTCGTAGGATAGAAACTTTCTGAATACTCGGTTCACATTGTTCTCGGAAGGGATTATGGCTTTAGAGTTCTCAGGATGGCTGTGAGTTACTAAGTAGCCGTTCACTTCTTCGTTTTTAGGGAGGCCTCTCAGCCATTCAACGTCATCTTCCTCAAGTTTTGGCTGCAGATAATCTGAAATATGAGAGAGCTTTTTCTCTTTATCCTCGAACGCTCGTTTATCATGGTTTCCTACCACGGCAATATCTGCGTGTTCTCTAAGCCATTTAACACATTTACCGGGTTGAAGACCGCCACCGATAGCATCTCCCACAAAAACCAGGTTGTCTACATCAGGCAAATCTCTCTCAACAGCTTTCAAAGCTTTGTAATTGGCATGTATATCAGAGATTATGGCTGTATTTGGCTGAAAATCAGGTTTTTTATCGGTCATATTCTCTCGTTTTAACCTAAAATGTTAAGTTTTTGGCGTCTAAAAGCTGAAAACTGGTTATTCTTCTTTTTCAGATACTATTACGTCTGCAGGTCGTATAACTCTTTCACCGTGTTTGTAACCAGGTTTCTTTTGTTCTAGAACTATATTATCTTCTTCGTGTTGTTCGGTGTCAACTGCGTTATGTATGTTGGGATCGAACTCTTCTCCCTCTGCATTAATTCTTTCGAGGCCTTTTCTCTCCAGAGTTTCAAACAGCTGGTCTCCAACCATTTTTACTCCTTGGTAAACGTTAGAGTCTTTGTCTGCGGCAGCTAAGGCTCTTTCAAAGTTATCTATAACGGATATAAGATCTTTTGAAAGCTCTCTTTCTGCTTCCTTCTGCCATTTATCTTTTCTCTCATCTTGTTTCTTCTTGTAGTTTTCAAACTCGGCTTTGACCTTTTTCGCAAGTTTCTCCATCTCTTCGGCTTCTTTTTGTTTCTGTTCTAGTTCTTCTTCAAGTTCTAAAAGCGCCTTTTCTAACTGTTCGCGGGAGAGATCTTGGTACATCTACTTTTACTGATATTATCAAATTTTTAATATCTGCAGCTCTCCAAAACAAAAAGTTACTTATAGTTATGACTCGAAAGTAGCAGTATGTCTGAGTTCTCTGTGGACAAACTTGAACCTGGAAAAGATCAGGAACAGTTCTACAGTTTCTGGGATAAAGCTTCAGAGACCGGAGAAGCCGGCTCAGGGCATCTAGCGTATGAACAGGACTGGTACGATGTGTATGGGCTCGAGAACAGTGATGGGCTTCAAGGAATAGGGGCTGTACATACAGGACCGGTTAAAGGATTGTCGCATGCATTTATACTGCCTTCAGAGAGAGGTAAAACTCAGGAAGGGAAATCGCTTTTCAGATACTTGGTTCAACAGAGAATAGAGGCAGTAAATGATGATAATTTCGGTTTCAAGACAGATGCGACAACACGCCATCCTATGACGCAACATGTTTTTGAGACAGAAGAGTTCGGTATTACTGGTTATGAGCCTTCTGCCAACGATTTCATGCCTTCGTATATACAGTTCAAAAACCCGGGGTCAGAAAGTGTGAAACCTGAAAAAATTACTGTGCCTAAGGGTGCTGAAGACTTGATAAATAATGTTTATGCTGATGGAGCTCCTACAGGAGTTTCTGGAGAAACCTTGGGGTATGACTTAGGGTTTTCTCATATCTGTTCTGAGGATAATCCTGGAGAGGTAGCTTACTTTAAGTTCAAAGATGGTGAAAAAGAGTTAGAAGAGGTTTTAGAGCCGTTAAGAGAGCTTTATAATGAAGGTTATAGAAATATGCAAGTAATGATTGACTTGGAGGATCCTGGTTCTGAAAGATTTGTTGAACAGCTTATATCGGAAGGATTTGTTCCTACAGGGATCGAAGACCCTTTCTATCCAATTAAAGATACTGAAATAGCGCTTTCGCGTTTAGAACAGCCTGACGAGGACGTTTATGTTACAGAGAATTCATTAGAGTTTATTGGTGATATAGGTTTAGATTATGATATCAAGGCAGAAGACAGGTCGTACAAGATTGATGTGCTGCCGACAATATAATAAACGAATTTTTAATATACCTCCTTTGTTAAGAACTTTGTATGTCCGACCATCCTTTTGTTGATGAAGCTGCCAGAAAGTCTACAACTATAGTTACAAAACACTCTATAGCTATCCCGGAAGATGAACAGAAGTACAAGAAGAGTCAGAGAGCCTGGAACTGGGAAAAGATCGTCGACCTATTTTTCCCGATAGAACAGTCCAAAAAACGGAACAAGTATGCCAAAATATTCCTGAGAGAGCTTAAAGAGGAAGGAGAAATCGATTCAGAAAAACTAAATGCTTTTGATGAATGGGGGCATGAAAAAGGAAAGTCTAACTTGAAAAACAATATTCTGCCTAAATTAAGGCGTCTAGGAGTGATTAAATACGAATACTTGGAGTACCGTGATCGTCGTGAAGGCAAACAAGGCCGTCGTAAAGTAATAAAACCGGCTCGAAGTTTCTCATCGATACTTGAATCTATGGCTAACGGCTGGGCTGCCTACGAATCTGCTGCAATGGAATGAGATAGCTATACCTATCCGGATAGGAGCTTCTTTCTGCAGCGCTGCTCTACTATTTTAAAGAGCGGTTGCGGCTAATACTTCGGCTTCGGAACTGACTTCTGTTTCATGACGGAGGTTTGTCTCCTGCTGCGCCTGAAGTTCCGCTTCGAAGTTTCGCGTGTTTGCGTTAATCGTTTGTACACCTTTTTTGTGATTCGTTTTTGTACTGTGTTGACGGAGTGATTAGATAAGGTCCGGAGACAAGCCCTACCTAGCAAGCAAGACTTGTCTCGTAGAATTCCAACGGTGTAAGTGGTGACAGGTTGAGAGTGTTGGAATACTTTTCTGGTGTTTTTAGTTTTTCGCGGTCCGCCCGATTACCCCCGTATCTTGGAGGTCAAGGCGTCATCCCACTTCACTCTTCCAGATATCTAATAATTTTGGAGAAGTTAGCCTTGACCCTGGTAAAGTTACAGCTCACGGGCATCAGATGCATTCCGTTAAACTGATTCAGGGTCAAACTCATTACTGAACTATTTGAAACCGATCCTTTTAAGTATTTCGTATTACTCGACGTGTTTAAGGAAGAAACGCTCGTCTAAACGTCTGTGAACCTCTTCTAGAACGTCTTGAAGGTTTACAGCGTCGTACCGGTTGTAGCGCATAAGTTTGTCGAGAGCTTCTTTGTCACCGTTTTTCTCGTACTTTTTCCAGAGCTTTATTGCTTCACGGCCGTCAATATCTTCAAGCTCTCTGTTAATCTTCAGATCCTTCTCTATCTTCTTTAGACCTCCTGATAGACCTATTCTCTTACAGGTATGCATTAAGTCGATGTGAGGAGTATCTATATTCAGATCAAAGTTTTTCTCTAGGAAAGGCTGGTCAAACATCTTTCCGTTGAAGGAGACAAGCACTTTTGATTCGTGGAACTCTTTCTCCAGTCTTTCTCTTGTAAGGTCTTGGCCGCGGACTAGTGTTGTTGATTCTCCGTTTCTGTAGAAGCTTACTGTTGTTACTTTGTTTCTTTTGGCGTCGAGTCCGGTGGTCTCGATATCGAAGAAGCATGCTGAGTCTTCAAAGTTTCTGTACATGCGCCAGGTAGATTTGCTGGGAAGTTTACTTCCGAAGAAAACACTGTTTCCGACTTCCAAGTTTTTTCTTGCGGTCTCTACAAACTCTGATATTTTCTGTTTCTTGTTTTCTGTTAGAGAACAGTTATCTATTTTGTCCCAGTGAGTTACTCCTTGTTTCCAGAGTTTCTGTTCGGTTTTCTGTCCTATACCGGGTATCATTATGAAGCTGTTTTCAATCCGCATAAAGAAAAATAATAGAAAAATAATGTTAAGAAAAGAGAGGGTTTATCGAGAAGCTCTGATGTCGCTTGCCTGTACTGTCTTTCTGCCTGCGTGTTCAGCGTACTGTTTGGAATCTCGTGCCCTTTCTTCAGCATGTCTCTCAAGTTCGTCTCTTAGTTCTTGTACTGCATCTTCTGAAACTCTGTGAGCTCCTGCTTGTTTGATGATTCTCTTGACTGGTGCAAGTGGTAGTTCTGCCATGTTATGTTCACCTCCTTGTGAAAAGCTTGTGCTTTCTTATAATGGAATACTGTCCGACGCCTTATAAATATAGTGGGGGGTTTAGAACCGTTCAATTACGTATCGGTTAAATCTCCAAACCCTTGCAGTATATCCAACAAGTCTGGAACCCTTTGAACAGGCTCCAGATGTTGAAACAAGTCTGTTAATTCAGAAAGCCATAAACCGAACTCTACACAACACCACATATTTTTTCAGTGGTTAAACCTGCTTGAGCTCCACGCTGATTTCCTCATCAATCTCAGCTACACCATAATAACCTTCCATAACAGGACCAGGATTAACTAGGACTGTGCCATTAATTTCATCTCTACCACGAGACTCATGGATATGACCGGTCAACAGCAGGTCAAACTCTTTGTTTTCCAGTAGTTCACGTACCTCTTCACTTCCAACATGATCGCCATCCGCCTTGTCAAGCTCAGTATTATGTGGAGGCTGATGTATAACCGCGACACGTTTATCAGCATTCATTCTGTCATAAAGAGTTTCCAAAGCATTCTGTATTTCGGAGCCTTCAGGTTCAAAAGGTGTTCCAAAAGGTGTCTGTCCGCCACCGAAGCCTACTGCCTCAAACGTTTCGAAAGCTGCAATCTTCTTATGAAGGTTCATACGACGTTCAATCAACTGTTTCACACAGTCCTGTTCAGGATCCATGTTTCCAGGAACGGCTTTAGTCAGTCCGCTTCCCTCATCGAAAACATCTAAAACCTGTTTAAGCTGTTCGTTATAGTCATCAAACTCGTTGTCATCACTCAGATCTCCTGCACATAGAACAGCATCAAAGCTTTCTCGAGAAACAATCTGTTCAAGGTTTTCCGTATCACCGTGTATATCAGTTACCAGTAAAACTCTCATACACAAGTAGTTAGTATTCCAGAGATTTAATTTGTTGGCGGTCCGTCTTTACTTAACTTTCGAGTTCAAAAAACTGGTTATATGACAAGTCTAGAAATCCAGTTAATCGATACCGACTACCAGGTTGAGGACGGAGAGGTCTTTATCAGAGGGTTCGGTAAGACCTCTGAGGATGAGAATATTCTGTTTTATGATAGAGAGTTCCTACCGTATCTTTATGCGGTACCTGAAAAAGAGGTAGAACTAGATGAGTTGAAACAGAAGATTGAGGATACAGAGTTCAGCAATGAAGACACAGATATACCGGTTAGAAACTTAGAGAAGAAAAGCTTGATAGATGGAAGCGAAGAGATAGAGGTTCTAAAAGTATTTTCAAGTATACCTGCTATGATTCCTAAACTCAAAAACGAGTTATGGGATCTCCCGGAAATAAACGAGTGTAGAGAGTTCGATATACCGTTTTACAGACGTTACTTGATTGACAAAGATATCAGGCCAGGTTCATGGATTGAAGTTCAAGGAGAAGAGGAAGAAGGAGATTTAGACCAGGTTTTAGACGTAGAAAGTATTGAGACCGGTATAGAGAAGGATGAAGATATTAACTGGTATACAGTTGCCTTCGATTTGGAGGTTTACCAAGAGGAAATCATAATGGTTTCTCTCTATGCTGAAGACTTTGAGAAAGTTATTACAACTGAAGAAATTGATAGAGACTTTGTTGAAACTGTTGAGAACGAAGAAAAGTTAATTAAGCGTCTAGTAGAGATAATAGAAGACAGAGATGTCGATATTCTAACAGGATACAATACTGATGAGTACGACTTTGACGTCCTAAGAAACCGTGCAGAACACTACAACTTGACTTTAGCGATGGGGCGTGACGGCGAAAGAATGAAGTTCAACCGTAGAGGCCGTTTCAAAGGAGCCCGGCTAAAAGGAAGAATGCATCTAGATATCTATCCTTTTGTCTCGCACGTTCTGGCGCCAGGACTAGACTCAGAGACACTGGATCTGGACTCTGTATCTGAAGAACTTCTAGGCCTCAACAAAGACGATATGTCCTGGGAGGAGATGAAAACCTCCTGGAAAAACAAAGAAGACTTGGAGAAGTTCTCCGACTATGCTCTGAAAGACTCGGAGCTAGCCTTCAAGCTTACTGAGGAGCTGGTTCCGCAGATACTAGAGCTTTCAGAGATAACAGGCCTGATACCTTTCGATGCTTGCAGACTGACTTACGGACAGCTTACCGAAAACTTTCTTCTCAGAGAAGCTTCTGAAAGGGATATAATTGCTTCGAACAGACCTTCTCAAGATAAGAGAAGTAAGAGAAGACGCCAAGATGCTTACTCCGGAGGATTTGTTTATACTCCGGAAGCAGGGCTCTACAGAGAGATCGGCTTATTCGACTTCAAGTCACTGTATCCAACAGTAATGGTAGCACATAACATCTCTCCGGATACGTTAAACATTGAGGACTGTGAAGACCGTTTCAGTCTAGAAGAGTTCGACTACAACTTCTGTCAAGATGAACCCGGTTTCTTCCCTGAACTAGTCAGAGAGCTGGTTGAAGACCGTTCTAAAATTAAGGAAAAGATGAAGAATTTAGATGAAGACAGCCAGGAATACAAGTCGCTAGATAACCGGCAACAAGCAGAAAAAATACTTGCAAACTCGTTTTACGGCTATCTAGGTTATAGCGGTGCAAGATGGTACTCAAGAGAGTGTGCCGAGGCCACAACATATATGGGAAGAGAATATATTCACGATACTATTGAGATAGCTGAAGAAATGGATTTTGAAGTAGTCTACGGGGATACGGATTCTGTTCTGCTCGAAGTTGAAGATATAGAAGACAAAGCAGACTCATTCCTCGAAAAAGTTAACAGCGATCTACCCGAGTTTATGAAGCTGGAGCTGGAAGGAATATTCAAAAGAGGATTTTTCACTTCAACAGACTCTGGAGAAGGAGCTAAGAAGAAGTATGCTCTCTTAGCTGAAAACGGAGATATGAAGATAACAGGCTTCGAACAGGTAAGAAGAGACTGGAGTCCTGTAGCCAAAAAAACCCAGAAAAAAGTTTTGAGAAAGGTACTGGAAAACGATGTTGATGGCGCGGTTGAAGAAGCTAAAAAAACCGTAGAGGATCTTAGAGAAGGTAAAATACCTGTGGAAGATCTGAAGATCTATACTACGTTAACTAAAAAACCTGAGAACTATGGGTCAACAGCTCCTCATGTAGAAGCCGCTAAAAAAGCAATCAGACGTGGTGAGGATATAGGGCCTGGAGATACCATAGCATATGTTATAACTAGAGGAGGAGGCACAATATCTTCAAGAGCAGAAACTATTGAGTATGCTCAAGACTACGATTCCGATTACTATATAGAGAATCAGGTCTTACCGGCAGCCATAAGAGTTCTAAAGGTGTTTGGTTACACTGAAGGTCAACTGAAAGGAGAGGGCAAACAGAGCGGACTAGGAAGATTTAGTTAGCTTATAAGAGTTAATGCTTTAATTAGGAACTGTTATGAAAGATTTCAACAGCAGCAAAACTATTATGCCGGAGCCAGAAACCTATAAACAAGGTACCGAAGACTTGAAAACAGAGGTTGAAACGCTTCTAGATTATTCAGAAACGCCTGTGAGCTCCGAAGAAGTATATGATCATTTCGAGTCCGATTTCAGCGAAGAAGATAACTTCTACTCTGAAGACGAGCTAAGCTATGTTGCAGACGCACTAGTGCAGCTAAGAAGAGAAGAAGCTATTGAACAAACAGCCTTCTTGAAAGAAGATGGTGCTAAGATAGGTTACAGACTATCTGAATAAACTTTTCCTTTACTTTCTATTATTTGAATACTTCTCCAGTTTCCATAGACCATAGAACAAGGTCTAAAGCTTTAACATCGATACCTGTTTCTTTTGCAAGATCCTGCATCTTTCTCTCGATTTCTAGATAGCTTTCTTGGTCGGAGGGTTGATCTAGCTTTTCAATGTAGTCCAGCTCGTATAGTTTGCTCACAATACGGCTCGAAATTATTGCAAAGCTGTTACCGTATCCGATATTCCTAAGGAAATGTGATCCTCCTTTCCAGCTTAAACCGTTAATATTCTCAACAAACCATTTACGGGTCTGATCCAGATTATCTGGTTTGATACGGTCTTTAAGCTTCAGGTTTCCGGAAGGATCTGTTAAAGTTGGCTGAGATAGTTTTTTCCGGTTCTCAACTATGTAAGAGGCTTTATTTCTTTCATACTGGATATCATGTAGTTCCAGGATTCTTGCGATCTCTTCTTTCTCACTGCTTTCTAAGAGATCTAGTTCATCAAGCTTTTCTGTAGCTTTCCAAGATTTTTTTGCAGAGCTCTGAGATGTAAGAATTACGAAAACCAGCTCTTTGAACAGTCTTTTGTTGTCTGCGTCTCTAAGCTTCTCAAAATCATCTAAGCGACTATCGATAACGTCTTTGTTCTCTTTGTAATGGCTTAAGATTTTCTGTTTATCCATAGAGTGTAAAAGAGATTGCTAGAGTTTAAACTCTTGTTCTGTTAGACTGTGTGTATTGGGTCGCCTTGAGCATCCTCACATGCTTCAGCAAAAGCTTCCGGGAAAGTCGGATGTGCATGAATCGTGTTCACGATGTCGTCGAGATAGGCCTGCATCTCAAGGGCTAGAGTGGCTTCTGCAATCATATCTGATGCTCGGACACCAGCTATCTGTACTCCTAACAGCTTGCCTTTCGGACATGCGAGTACCCGGACAAATCCGGAGGTATCATCTACAGTCAAAGCTCTTCCGGAAGCTGAGAACGGAAACTTACCGATCTTCAGCTCGTCGCCATACTTGTCCTCAGCCTCTTCCAGACTCATTCCGACGACAGCTACCTCAGGATCAGTATACATAACCTTTGGAATATACTGGTTGTCAAAGGCGGCAGGCTCACCGGAAATTACTTCGGCTGCAACACGACCTTCTCTATAAGCTTTGTGAGCCAGCATTGGTTGTCCTACCACGTCTCCTATAGCAAAAATATTTTCTTCAGAAGTCCTCATCTGAGAGTCAACTTCGATGAAGCCGTGTTCATCCGGCTCTATAGAAGTGTTCTCTAGACCCAGCTCTTCTGTAACATTTTTAGGTGTTCTACCTACGGCAACAAGAATGTAGTCGCCTTCAACCTCTACTTCTTCATCTTCTTTCTCTGCAACAAGCACGGCTTTGTCGTCTCTGTACTTTACTTCTTGAGCCTTTGCAGATTCGTAAATATTTTGGGTGTAGTCGCTGTTAGCATCTTGTAAACTTTCAACAACTTCTTCATCAAAGTTGCCGAGTATTCTTTCCATAGCTTCAACTACTTTTACTTCTGAACCAAACTTAGAGAATTTTGTGACTGCTTCCATACCTATGTAGCCGCCTCCGACAACTACAAGCTCTTCAGGCACTTCCTCAAGGTTTAACAGTTCTCTTGAGGAGATAACTTTTTCTTGAGAGAACTCTAATCCGGGTATCTCCATAGGCTGGCTACCTGTTGCTATGACGGCGTTTTCAAACTCTATTTTGTCTGTACGGTGCTCTTCTTCAACTCTTACGGTTTTAGAATCAATGAAGTGAGCCTTACCTTTCTTTACTTCTACTCCGTGTTTTTTCAGTATCTGTTTGACTCCTCCGTTAAGTTTTTCTACAATGCTGTTCTTCCATTTCTGTACTTCTGAGAAATCTAAGTCTTGTTTGGTGTAGACATCTTTTTCGTCTTTGCTCAGAAACTCTTCATACATTTTAGAGGAGTGGATAAATGCTTTAGCAGGTATACAGCCCCGGTTTAGGCATGTACCTCCTATATCTTCTTTTTCTATCAATACTACGTCTTTACCTCTTTGTGAAGCTCTTATGGCGGCAGTGTAACCTCCAGGACCTCCTCCTATAACTATTACGTCTGTTCCGGTAGCTATATCGCCTACAACCACTGTTTTAAAGCCTCATTAAAAGTTCTTCAGGGTTCTCGAGGTTTTCAATAACAGTATTCATGAATCTGGCTGCTGTAGCGCCGTCAACTACTCTGTGATCATAGCTTAAGGAGAGTTTCACTGTTTTACGCGGAACCACTTCGCCTTCAAAAACTTCGGCAGTCTCCTTTATACTTCCAACACCTAGTATTGCGGTCTGAGGATAGTTTATTATCGGTGTGAACTCCTCTCCGCCGATCACTCCCAGATTGGTTATTGAGAAGGTTCCGGAGTCCATCTCCTTCTTTGAAACATTTGTTTCTTGAGCTCTCCCAACAGCGGCTGTTATGCTTTCTGCAAGCTCAACAATACTTTTGTTATCAACTTTATCGACTACAGGAACCATTAAACCTTTCTCAGTATCTACAGCAATATTAAAGTTGTAGTCTTTCTTAAGCAGTATCTCGTTGTTTTCTTCATCTAGCTCGGCGTTAAGCTCAGGATACTTTTCCAAACCTTCTAATACAGCCTTCATGATAAAAGGCATATAGGTTAGATGGGCTTCAAAGTTCTCTTTCTCACGTTCTCTCAGGTCTACTAGCTGTGTTACATCTGCTTTATCTACATGGGTTACGTGAGGAGCAGTGAAACGTGATCTCTCCATTTTATCTGCGACAGCTTTTCTTATACCAGACATCTCGACTCTTTCTTCTTCGCCTGTTTCGGAAACTCTATGTTCGGTCTCTCTGTCCTGAGATCCACTGCTGGAAGCGCTTAAAACATCGTCTCTAGTTATCTTACCGTCTCGACCAGAACCAGTAACTTCTTCTAAACTTATTCCTTCTTCTCTAGCTAATTTACGTACTGAAGGAGTTGCTTTGATACTTTCACTGGTATTAGTAACAGTTTCTGAATCTGAACTACTGGTTTGAGACTGTTTTGATCCTTCTGCGGCTTCAAGAACTTCTTCTTCTGTTATTCTTTCACCTGTCTTTATTGAAGCCAGGTCCACTCCTTTCTTTTGAGCTAGCTTTCTTACTTTTGGAAGAGCTAAAACATCTTCGGAGCTTTCAACAGATCTAATCTCCTTTTCAGGTTTCTCAGGCTCGGATTCTACTTTTTCAGACACTTTTTCTTCCGGCTCTTCCTGTTCTTCTGTTTCTTCAGAAACTTCTTCGCCGTCATCTACAATCATTATTACGTCTCCTACTTTGACGGTGTCTCCGGCTTCTACCTTAAGCTCGGTTACCTTCCCGCTGGTTGGTGCAGGGATATCAACTACGGCTTTATCGGTTTCTGCTTCCCCCACGACCTGGTCTTCCTCAATCTCGTCGCCTTCATCTATCATCCACTGTAGGAACTTTCCTTCTGTTACACCTTCGCCGGTATCCGGGAATTTAAACTCCAACTCTTCTTCACCTCGGTTAAAACTCTAGCACCTTTTCTAAGCCGTTCACTGTCTTTTCAACGTTAGGCATATAGTAGTCTTCAAGGGTGTATAACGGATAAGGGACGTCTGGGGCAGTCACTCTCTCTACAGGTGCCTCCATCGATAGGATAGATTCTTCTTGGATTCTTGAAGCTAGCTCTGCCCCGAAACCACCTGTTTTCTGTGCTTCGTGGAGAACTACTGCTCTACCGGTCTTCTTAACCGATTCAACAACGGTTTCAAAGTCTGTAGGGTATATTGTCATCAAGTCAATCACTTCTACAGAAGCTTCTACTTCTTCTGCTGCCTCTTCTGCAACAGGAACCATGGCGCCCCACGCAATCAATGTTATGTCGTCGCCTTCCTTTGCTATCCGCGCTTTTTCTAGTTCAACTTCTTTATCTTTATCTACTTCTTCTTTAAACGCTCTATATGTTTTCTTAGGCTCTAAAAATACTACAGGGTCATCTAGCTGTATAGATTTTCTTAGTAACGAGTAAGTGTTCTGAGGAGTACTAGGCACTACGACATGTAGTCCTTGTGCGTGTGCATAGAAAGCTTCAGGACTTTCTTGGTGATGCTCTAAAGCACTTATACCTCCTCCATAAGGTGCTCTAACTGTTAGAGGGACGTTATAGTCGCCTCTACTCCTTATACGCATCCTTGAAGCATGTTCTTTAATCTGATAGAACGCAAGATAAGAGAAGCCTGAGAACTGCATCTCTACAACAGGTCTGAAACCGTATAAGCCCATTCCTATCGCGGTCCCGGCGATACCTGACTCTGCTAGGGGGCTGGAGAAGCAACGTTTCTCTCCAAACTCTTCTTGAAGATCTTTTGTAGCTCGGAAGACTCCGCCGTCCTCCCCAACATCTTCTCCATAAGTTATGACGTTCTCGTTTTCCGCCATTTCATCTCTTAAGGCTTCGTTAACTGCCTCGATAATATTCATTTTGGTCATTTTACTCGTTCACCTCTTTCCGAAGCTCTTCTTTCTCTTTCGCAAGTAGCTCCGGCATCTCGCCGTAAACATAGTCAAACAGTTCGTCGAAACTTGGTTTATCCATTTCTAAGGCTTTGTTAGCTGCTTCATCTACTTTCTCTTTAGCTTCGTCTTCAAAGCCTTCCAATTCATCTCTCCAGATATCATGTTCTTTCAGATAGTTTCTAAACCTGTTTAAGGGGTCTTGCTCGCGCCATTCTTCTACCTCGTCGTCTTCTCTGTAACGGGTTGAGTCATCAGAAGTTGTATGGTCTTCTAAACGGTATGTTAGGGCTTCAACAAGTGCTGGTTCGCCGTTACGAGCCTTCTCTAAAACCTCTCTCATCGCCTTTATCACTGCTAGTATATCGTTTCCGTCGACTTGAACTCCGTTTATTCCGTAAGCTAAGGCTTTCTGTGCTACTGTATCAGAGTTTGTCTGTTTTTCGAAAGGCATGGAGATTGCATACTGGTTGTTCTGAACAAAAAAGACTGAATGCGCGTCGTATACTCCTGCAAAGTTTAATGCTTCATGAAAATCTCCTTCACTAGTACTTCCGTCGCCCGTAAATCCGACTACAGCATTATCATCTTCTTTAAAGCTCATAGCCATTCCTAATCCTGCTGTATGAAGGTTCTGGGTTCCAACAGGTATAGCAACAGGTAAAGTATTGAGCTCTGCTAAGCCTTTCTGGCCGTTTGCATCACCCATCCATCTCTGGAAGATCTTTTCTAGAGGCGCACCTCTCATAATAAATGCGGCTGACTCTCTGAAGCTTGGTACAACCCAGTCCTCATCTCTTAGAGGATAGATTGATCCTATCTGCGCGGCTTCTTGTCCTTTGTGAGGTGCGTAAGTCGATATTTCGCCTCTTCTCTGGAGAGAGAACGCTTTCTCATCAAACTTCCGGGCTACAACCATTTTTTTGTAGAGCTCGATATACTCGTCTTCAGCAAGATTTGGCGCCTCCTCCGCCGGGTTTTCGGAGTTCATAACCTCCACTTTTTCTATACTTCCAGAGAAAACCTGTTCTCGTGCCATTATATTATGGAACTGCTTAAGGCTTGAATATAAAGAATAGTTTTGCGACTTTTCGGTGAAATAAACACTCTAAATAACCGGCTCAACAATAAACATGTTTGTGACTTTAGATAAGCTGTTCGAACCGGAAAAAGTTGCTGTTGTAGGCGCTTCAAGACAGGAAGGAAAAACAGGGCATGAGGTCTTCGACAACCTTTTACATGATTTCGAAGGAGAGGTTGTACCGGTCAACCCTAAAGCTGAGGAAGTACACGGCGTAAAGGCAGAAGATGAGATACCTGAAGGCACGGATCTAGCTGTTATTGTGGTGCCGGCAAAGATTGTTCCGGAAGTAATCTACGACTGCGGGAAAAAAGATGTTGAAGCAGCAATAGTAATATCTGCAGGCTTCTCAGAGACAGGTAAAGAACAGTTGGAAGAACATATTGTCCATAAGGCTGAACAGAACGATATCAAACTACTAGGTCCGAACGTACTAGGCGTAATTAATACAAAGAACTCTATGAACGCCTCCTTCGCATCAAAAATACCTGAAAAAGGAGATATAGCCTTTATGAGTCAGTCAGGAGCATTCTGTACGGCAATACTTGACTACGCTAAAGCAGAGCATATCGGATTCAACAACTTTGTATCTCTAGGAAACAAAGCAATGCTCAACGAAGTAGACCTTCTTAAATACTGGAGAAACACGGATACAGGAACAATACTGTCTTACACAGAAGGAATAGAGAATGGAAGAGAGTTTATAGAAGAAGCAAAGAAAACTTCAAAAGACACGCCTATAGTAATGGTCAAATCAGGTAGAACAAGTAAAGGAGGTCACGCAGCCTCAAGCCATACAGGAAGCATAGCCGGAAGCTACCAAGCCTATAAAGCAGCCTTCAGAAAAACAGGTATAATTGAAGCAGAGTCCAACAGAGAACTTCTAGAGTTCGGAAGAGCATTTGACTACCAGCCTCTACCTGAAGGAGATAACGTAGCTATCTTAACTAATGCAGGAGGACCTGGAGTAATAACAACGGATGAAATATCTGAAAGAGGTTTAGAACTTGCTGAACTAGAAATGAGTACTAAAAGAAGTCTAAGAGACGTTCTTCCTGAAGAGTCTGAACCTGTAAACCCTTTAGACGTGATAGGTGATGCAGGTCACCAAAGATACAAGGATGCTTTAGAACATGTTCTAGCTGATGAAAACGTAGACTCTGTAATAGTTATACTTACTCCACAAGCAAACACGGAGATAAAGAAAACAGCAAAAACCGTGGTTAAAGCCTCACGAAACACGGATAAAACAGTTCTAGCATCGTTTATGGGAGAACAAGATGTACAGAAAGGAATAGATATACTGGAGAAAGAAGAGGTGCCCGACTTCCAAGATCCTATGGATGCAGTCAAAACACTGAAAGCAATGCGGAATTACAGAGAGTTTTTAGAACGTGGAGAAACTTTCAAACAGTTTGAATATGATAAAGAAAAAGCAGACAAAGCTATAGATAATATTAGAGACTACGAGTTCAAAGAAAATCTGTTAGAAGCATACGGCTTTGACTTAGCACTAACAAGCATAGCTGAAAGCCCTTTGGATGCGCAAGAAGCCGCAGCTAACGTAGGCTACCCGGTTGTACTCAAAGTAAACTCGCCGGAGATCAAACATAAAACCGATATAGGAGGAGTTAAAACAGGTTTAGAGACCAAGAAAGAAGTCAAAGAAGCGTTCCACGAAATAGTTAACAACGTCCATCTAAACGCCAGCGCATCTCAACTAGAAGGCGTACAGGTACAAGAACAGTTAGACGGTCTAGAGATTGCGTTAGGGATGAAACGCGACCCACAGTTCGGACCAATGATAATGGTAGGGCTTGGAGGAATATACATAGAGGTCTTGAGAGACGTAAGCTTCGGAATAGCTCCTATAACAGAGGAAGAAGCCGAGAAGATGATTGACGAGCTACAGGCACACGAACTATTTGAAGCTGCAAGAGGACAGAAACATAACTTAGAACCTGTTAAAGACGCTATAATCAAGCTAGGAGATCTAGCACTAGAACATGATAGTATACAAGAAATCGACTTGAACCCGGCTATACTGAAAGATAAAAACTTCTACGTTGCCGATATAGTTATAGAAACTAAATAAGAGAAGTTTTTCTGAAGTGGTTGAAGAACACTAAGCCGTATCTTCTTATCTAAAAGTAATTCCTTCTTAATTAAAACTGTTTTGACCGAAGCCAGCACTAAGTGTTCTTGTCAGGGCTTCTTCTGCTGTTTCATCTGTTTCTATTATATGTTCTGGCTTGACCTCTAAGATGAGTCCGGTAGTTATATTCGGGCTAGTTGGTAAGAATAAGATTTCTCTGCCTTCTGGCGAAACATTACCGGTTTTGAAGGCGGTAAGTTTGACATTGTTAAGCTCTATTTTGACCGGCTTGCTGAGTTCTTCTGTTCCTTCTATAACTGTCTCTGTTGTTACTTTAGTGATCCTATATATTCCTCCGAGAAAAGGTATTGAACCTATTATATTATCGACTATTTTCTCAAGTTCGAATCCTGTACGTGTTCTTGTCAGTTTACCGATCGCTGTAGATAGTGCTGCTCCCAAAACAAGTAACGCGGAGAGCTTAACTGACTGGTTAAGAACGTAGTATTCGGTGAAGTTCAGGACTTCGTTATAAGGGATTAGCTCGATTTTCTGGAAAAGCCATGCAACCACCAAGCCGACTATCAGGATCGGAAGCAGGACTATAAGGCCTTCTACTGCAGGTTCTTTCTGTCTGGTGAAGCCTAAATCTTCAAGTATTTCATCCTGGTTTCTGCGGTAGTAACCGATATTTTCTCTTTGTTCTCGGCCTTTTGCGATTCCACCCTCCAGTATTTTCTGAGCTCCTTCCTGGAGGTGTGCTTTACCGTCTCGGAAAGCTTTCTCACTCTCTTCAGAATTTCCTTCTTCGGTCACAGGTTCAATTCAAGCAGCTAAATATTAACTGTTCTTTGGTTGCCTCCGAGCTCATGTGTCAATCTCGTCAAGCTTTTTTAGGAATAACCCAGGATTTCTATCTTTCATACTCGTTTACAGAAATTATCTTTTAAGATCTAACAAGAGGGCTTAAACCGTTCTAAAGCCCCGAAAAACATTTTTTGGAAAGCTTTACAACTGTTTAGAAAGATAAAGTTATCATGACTCTAGAAGAAGATGCGTTAGAACTTCATTCTAAGAACCCTGGTAAAATCAGTGTAGAAGCCTCAGTAGATATAGAAACCAAGGAAGATCTCAACCTTGTCTATACTCCGGGCGTAGCAGAGCCTTGCAGGAAGATAGCTGAAAACAAGGAAGAAGCCTACAACTACACTTCAAAAAAGAATCTTGTTGCAGTTGTAAGCGACGGTTCCGCAGTACTGGGACTAGGAGATATAGGTCCTGAAGCTTCCATGCCTGTAATGGAAGGAAAGGCCAATCTGTTAAAGAAGTTTGGAGAAGTAGACGGTTTTCCTCTAGTCGTTGATACAGAGTCTTCAAAAGAGATAATTGAAACAGTTGAAAGAGTAGCTCCAACACTTGGAGCTGTAAATCTTGAAGATATCAGCGCACCAGAATGTTTCGAGATAGAGAACCGTTTACAGGAAAAACTGGATATACCAGTATTTCATGACGACCAACACGGAACCGCAATCGTGGTATTAGCAGCATTGAGAAACTCTCTAAAGCTTGTAGATAAAGAGATGGAAGATCTGAAAATAGTTGTTTCAGGTGTTGGTGCGGCGGGAATAGCAGTCTCTAAAATACTTGATAGTGCAGGAACAGAAAATATTTTGCCTGTAGACTCCTTGGGAATAATCTCCCAAGACCGAGGAAACAAACACAAACAAAGACTGGCTTCAGAACTAGGTGTAACTGAAGAAGGAGATTTAGAGGATGCGATGAAGAATGCAGATGTTCTAATAGGGTTATCAATAGGAGGAATAGTCTCTAAGGAAATGGTTGAATCGATGAATGAGAACGCAGTAGTTTTTGCGTTAGCGAACCCTGATCCAGAGATAATGCCTGATGAAGCTAAAGAAGCAGGAGCAGAGATAGTTGCGACAGGTAGAAGCGACTTTCCAAATCAGGTAAATAACTCTATAGCATTCCCGGGTATTTTCAGAGGAGCAATTGATGCTGAAGCAACCGAGATAAATGAAGAGATGAAAAGAGCTGCATCAAAAGCAATATCTGAATCTTTGGAACCTGAAAAAGAAAGAATTCTTCCAGATACACTTGACAAAGAGCTTGCGATGAAGATAGCTTCAAAAGTTAAAAAAGCAGCTGAAGAAACCAATGTAACCCGGTGAGACCAAGAATGGATGAAGAAGCAAAAAAACACTATGTAAAGGCAGGAAAAGTAATACAGGATGCAAGACAAGTTGCACGTGAAACTGCGGAGCCTGGGACAAACCTGAAAGAGATAGCTGAAACAGTCGAACAAGAGATCAAAGATCAAGGATTAAAGCCGGCGTTCCCTGTAAACACTTCTCTGAATGAGGAGGCAGCACATTACACTCCTAGTAAGGATGAAGAGAAAGTTTTAACCGAAAATGATGTTCTTAAAATCGATATTGGGGCACAGTCAAACGGTTTTATCGCGGATACAGCCTTAACCGTTAACCCGTCCGGTAAGCACCAAGAAATCATTGATACGGTAGAAAAAGTACTGGAGAACGCACTTCAGTTCATAGAGCCAGGTGTAACGATCGGAGAGTTCGGAACATATGTACAAGAACAGGTCCCAGAAAAGTACAATCCTGTAATGAACCTTACAGGCCACTACTTAGACCAACATACACAGCACGCAGGAGTATCTATACCTAACGTAGAAAATACTTCAAGCCATAAGTTCAAGAAGGGAGACGCTGTAGCAATAGAGCCTTTCATAACAGAAGGGTCAGGTAAGGTAGTTCACGGAAAGCCAGGCAACATCTACCTGCAGGAAGCAGATAGAAACGTTAGAGGTAGGACAGAAAGAAAACTTATGAAAACTATAAACGGTTTTGACGGTCTTCCGTTCACAACTCGCTGGATCTCCAACTATGGAGGAAGACAGAAGATGGCTATGAGAAAGCTTGTACAGAACGGTATGGTCAAATCTTATGATGTGCTGAAAGACGGTCAAGATGGTTTAGTAGCTCAAGCAGAACACACCGTACTTGTAGGAGTGGATGACGGCGATAACATAGTAACTACAAGACGTTAAACGCTGCACATCCTATCATTTTTCTCAATTGTCCAGAAAAGCGAAAAAATTAGTAGTAAAGCTGCTAAGAAAGATAGTTCAAGCCCTCCAAAAGGGAATAAGGCCAGGCTTACTGAGAAACCTGCTATAGCAATACTGGTAACGCATACAGAGCAAAGACTTGCTAAAGGAGCTAATAAAATACCTAGTAAAGATCCGGACTGGTTTAAACGAATTTTGTTCTCTGTTAAACTCTTTAGTGTTGCTGTAAGATTTAAGCCTATTAATATACTGAGAAAAAGAGTTAGATACAGGTTAAAACTGCTTACTGTTCCTGGAAAACCTGTGAATAAGGAATAGGAAAGTTTTAGAGTTGTTGAAAAACTGCTGGTTGTTAGAAAAGATGTTATCAGACTTAGATTTGATAGTAAAGTCATGGAAAGATAAGAAAGAAACGTTGTAGACAAGAAAAACAAGAAACGATTCTTACTGTATAGAACAGGTTTAAGCTGTCTAAAGTTCTCCAAACTAAATATATTGAGTATAGACATCGTTATAGCTGCTCTTCGATAATAGTTTCAAATACATTGAAAGGCTGAGCGCCTGTAACAGACTCGTCTTCAATAACTATTTCTGGCGTCCCGGTTATGCCTAGACTTGTTGCTTCTTGAGAGTCTGCTTGTACTAAATTATGAGATTCTTGGTTGTTGTAACAGGTCTCAAACTCGTTCATATCTATGCCTGTCTGTTCAGCCATATCGAAGAGCTCTTCTTCGTACTGTTCAGGATCTGAGTCGCTGAGACTTGAAAGCTCCATAAATCTGTCTATATGCTCGTCATGGAAATCCCAGAAAGCGTCGTGATCTTGCTGTGCTACACATTCTGAAGCAATCGCAGGATCTTCTCCACCAACAACAGGATGGTGCTTGTAGTATACTTTGACCTGTCCTGTTTCAACGTACTCTTCCATGATCTGAGGCATAGCACTGTTTGCTTGTACTTCTGCTGCCACGTCTTCATTATTGAATGCTCCGCAGAATGGACAGAAGAAGTCTTCGTATTTGACTAAAGTTACGGGAGCGTCTTCATCTCCTCTTACCGGTCGATCGTCTAAATCAATGTTCTCTACAGTGGCTTGTGAAGGGGCTGAGTCTCCAGCTTCATCTTCGGCTGAAGGCAGCTGTGGGTTGTCTTGTTGGATATCTGCCGTAGATAGTATGCCTGTGTTTGTAGCTAGATATGTTCCGGTTGTACCGAAGAAAAATCCTATCATCAGAAACAGTGCTGCCACACTTTTGAGGCCCAGAGAAATGTCGAGGGTCTGTTTACTAGTATTTTCTGCGGAGTTATCGTTATTTTCTTCCTCTTCTTCTGATTCAGAATGTTTCTGAGTCTGGTGAATGCTCCGACCTCTTTTAGAGTCGAACTCTCTACCACATTTTTCGCATTCAAAGTTTTCTTCGGTCATAATACTGTTTAGATAGATCTGTTTTATTATAATTGCAGGGTTTCTCTAGAGTAACCTAGTTAAAAAAGAAGGAAATAAGAGTGGAAAATGTAGTTTATGCGTAGTAGTCTGGAGTGTTGTCTACTTCTTCTACCTCTTCCATCTTCTGCATCATCTGTTCGTAATGCTTCTTGTTTTCGTCGGTTGCTGTAGGCCGTATATCGTTCATAGCTTCTCTGAAGTGTTTTAGCTTGACATCTTCTGATTCAGGATCTTCTCTTAGTGAGATCATTCCTGCTTCTCTTACTAGAGACTCTATATCGCTTCCTACATAGCCTTCGATCTCTTCTGCTAGGCCTTCAAGGTTTACTTCGTCTGCGAGAGGCATCTTCTTTGTATGGACTTCGAGAATCTTCTGTCTTGCTTTTACGTCCGGTATGTCTACCTGGATATTTCTGTCGATTCTTCCTGGTCTTAGTACTGCAGGATCGATTAGATCGGGCCTGTTTGTTGCTGCAATAACTGTTACTCCTTCAAGACTTTCTACACCGTCAAGTTCAGTTAGTAACTGGTTTACAACTCTGTCTCCTACTCCTGAGTCGCTTCTGCTTCCTCTGCGTGTTGCTATTGAGTCGATTTCGTCGATGAAGACGATACATGGTGCTACTTGTCGTGCTTTCTTGAAGACTTCTCTTATTGCTTCTTCTGATTCTCCTACGTATTTGGAGAAGATTTCAGGTCCTTTGATTGAGATGAAGTTGGCGTTAGCTTCGTTTGCTACGGCTTTAGCTAAAAGTGTTTTACCTGTTCCCGGCATTCCGTACAGCAGAATTCCTTTCGGTACTTCGATTCCCATTCTTTCGAATCTTTCAGGGTAGAGCTGCGGCCATTCAACCATTTCTCTTAACTGTTCTTTGGTTCCTTCTAGTCCTCCTACATCTTCCCAGGTTACTGAAGGTACTTCTACCATTACTTCTCTCATTGCTGATGGCTCGACACTTCTTAAGCCGTCTATCATGTCTTCAGATCCGACAATCAGTTTCTCCATTACGTCGCTTGGTATCTCTTCATCCAGGTCTATTTCGGGTAGTACACGTCTTAAGACACTCATTGCAGCTTCTTTACATAGTGCTTCGAGGTCTGCTCCGACATATCCGTGTGTTTTATCGGATAGTTCGTCTAGATCGACATCTTCGGTTAGAGGCATGTTTCTGGTATGGATTTGGAGTATCTCTTTTCTTCCTTCGCTGTTTGGTACTCCGATCTCTATTTCTCTGTCGAAACGTCCTCCTCTTCTTAGTGCTTCGTCTACTGCGTCGATACGGTTTGTTGCAGCTATTACGATAACGTTTTCACGTTCTTCCAGTCCGTCCATCAAGGAGAGTAGCTGTGCTACAACTCTTCTTTCTACTTCTCCTCCGACTTCGCTTCTTTTGGATGCGATTGCATCGATTTCGTCGATGAATATTATTGCAGGACTGTTTTCTTGTGCTTCTTCGAACTTTTCACGGAGCTGTTTTTCGGACTCTCCGTAGTACTTGCTCATTATTTCCGGTCCGTTTATGGATAGGAAGGTTGCGTCCGCTTCGTTTGCTACGGCTTTAGCTAAAAGTGTTTTACCTGTTCCTGGAGGTCCGTGTAGTAGTACTCCGCTTGGAGCTTCTATTCCTAGTTGTTGGAATACTTCTGGATGTCTTAGAGGTAGTTCTATCATCTCTCGGACGTCCTGTATCTCTTTGTCTAGTCCTCCTATATCTTCGTAGGTTACTTCAGGGACTCTTACCTGTTGTTGTTCTACGTTTTCTACGGCTTGTTGTTTCATTTCGATCTCGGTTGTTTCAGTTATTTTTACTGGGCCTTTCGGCTTGGTTTTTACGACAGCTAGTTTTAGGTCTCCGAAGCCTCGGAAGCTGAAGTGGTCGCCTTCTAGGTCGAACATGTCGTCGAAGACGGATCGTCGGGTTTCGTCTTTGTCTCCTGGTACTATTATGTCGCCTTCCATTACTGCGCGGTTGCTTAAGGCTTTTTTGAACATGTTAGGGTTTCCTACCTGTAGCATTACGCCTTCTTCGGCAGGTGCTAAAGTTATTTTCTTGGCTTCTTTTAGTTCGGCTCTTTCAACATCTACTTTTTCTCCTAGGCTTGTTCCGGCGTTTTTACGCATGTAGCCGTCCATTCTTGCGATTCCTAGGCCTTTGTCGGCAGGATAACTTCTTGCAACTCTTCCTACTGTTTTGCGGTTTCCTTTGAGTGTTACTGCGTCTCCTTCTCTTACGCTGATTTCATCCATTACTTTGGAGTCAATTCTTACGATCCCGCGTCCTATGTCTTGTTGGGCGTTTGGTGGTACTTCTCCTACACGTAAGTTTACTTTGTTGTCATCTTTTTGGTCTGTCATAGTTATCCTCCTTGTTGAGTTTGTCCAGTATCTTCTGTTCTTTGACAAGTACTGTGAAGATATGGTAGGATACTTTTTCTTCCCAGGTGTGAAAGTACTCTTCCACTTTGTCTGTGTGCTTTTTGGCGAAGATAAACACTGAGTCGTCGACTCGAGTGTTTGGTACCTCGTCCATCAAGCCTTTCTTGTCGTACTTGTAGGTTTTACCGTTTTTCTTCACCGTTTGACGGTATCCGAAAAGTCCGCGGTAAAACTTGTTTCTCTCGTAAACAGAGTCGAAGTACTCCCTGTTTGTGTTGTATGTTAGTAGGGCTGCCTTCTTTTTGGACATATAGGTAGTTTGTTGTCAGTAACCTTTAAACACTTTTTTGTTTACGTCCATAAAAAACGTTTTTATCTACTCGAAGGGGATAAAAGAGTCCACACAATAAAGTAACTCGTGGAAGTCGAACGAGTATCAACAGGCAGCGAACCTATAGACAGCCTTCTAAACGGAGGGATAGAGAAAGGACTGATAACCAATGTATTCGGAGAATCAGGCTCCGGTAAAACCAATCTCTGCGTCCAAGTAGCTGCAGAAGTAGCGAAAAACGGTGGAAAAGTAATCTATATCGACACCGAAAAAGGATTCTCTCCAGAAAGATTCTCACAGATAGCATCAGAAAAAGATCTAGAAAACATGCTCTTAATGGAGCCCTACGACTTCCAAGAACAAGCCGACCGGATAAACGCCTTAGAAGGTGTAGTAGAGGAAGAAGAACCAGAACTAGTCATAGTCGACTCAATGGTATCTCTATACCGTTTACAAGCTAAAGGCGACCAGATACAGGAAGTAAACCAGAAACTCTCCCAGCAGCTCTCACAGCTCGCAAAAATAGCAAGAAAATACAATATGCCTGTAATGATAACAAACCAGGTCTACACAAGCTTTGAAGAAGACGAAATAGAGCTAGTCGGAAGAGACGTACCACGTTACTGGTCCAAGTGCCTAGTCAAACTAACTAACCACGACAAAAACGTGAGAAAAGCCGAGATAGAGAAACACCGTTCACTTCCCGAAGGAAGAGCAGAAAAGTTCGAGATAACAGATGCAGGTCTAGTAACATACAAGAAGAAAGGACTGTTCTAAACAAATTTTATAAATCTCAAAGTTTAGACAGATACTTTATGCGCGTCCAAAACAACTCCCAACAGAAGGGTGGCTGCTTTATTGGAGACTCATCTGTTTTCAAGGGTGGACGCGTTCTGCAACAGTAAACTTTCTACACAACTCCAGTTAGGAACATTTTCTCACAGATTCATTGATCTACTTCTGATTATCCTGATTATTACGCTGCTACTGCTGTAAAAAATACAGTGGTAGCGGGTTTCTCAAAAAAAAAATAACTACCTCTTTTGAGGTCGACCACGCTATGACACACAAAAACAACACCGAAACTACGCACAACACTCAAAAACCTTACAGAAACTTCAGAGGTGACAGATAAAGATGTACGAAAACATGGAAGAATCTTTAGAAGAAGCCACAGACTTATACGGAGTCAAGGCCTCAGCACCTTCGGTAGAACTCTCTTATGAAACAGACAAGCCTGAAGATTATGAACCTCACAGTGAAGAACCCGGATATGAAAACTGGGTGATCTTCGAAGGAGCTGAAGGAGATTTAGAGTCTGCAGCGAGAGTACTGTTCTCAGAAACAGAAGAAAAGAAAGCAGTGACAGATGGAGGACAAGTTCTAGAACAAGAATCTTCTGAAAACTATGAAACAAACTGGAGTCACACTCATCCAGACTACTGGAACCAAGGAGAGGCCGGAGGCGCTCCCATGTAAACCGGCCTTAAACTCCGGAAAAAATAAGAGTCTAGAACCCTTCAACACATACTTATGGACTTAGAAGACTACAGAAAAGAAATCGACCACGTCAATACAGAGATCGTAGACGCCGTATCTAGAAGAATGAATATTGTAGAAGAAATCGGAACGTACAAAGAACAGAACGGAATGGATGTGAAGGACGAGGGCAGAGAAGAAGTAGTTAAACAGCAGTTTGAAAAACTGTTTGAGAAAGAAAGTCTTCCTAAGGAAAAAGGCCGAGAGTTCGCAGAACTTCTGATAGAGATGGCGGTGCAGAAACAGGAATGAAGGTCGCAGTCCTAGGACCTGAAGGAACATACACACATGAGGCAGCTAAAAAGTATTTTGAAGATCTACAGCCCGAGTTCTGCGCTACAATAAGAGAAGTGTTTGAATCAGATACTAAAGTAAAGTTTATCCCTGTAGAAAACTCTCTAGGCGGCGATGTAACAGATACAATAGATCTGCTAAGAGAAAACGATGAAACAATAACCGGTGAAGTAAGAATGTCTATAGAACATGCTCTGATTTCTGAGGAAGAGTTTGAAGATATCAGAAAAGTCTGTTCACATCCTCAAGCAGTCTCACAGTGTAAACAGCTTGTAAACAAAAACAACTGGGATGTCGTAGAGAAAGCTTCAACAGCGGAAGCAGTAGAAACCTTGGAAGAAGGTGAGGCAGCAATAGCTTCAGAGATTTCTGCAGAGATCAACGGTAAACCGGTTTTAAGGAAATCAGTTCAGGACACGGACTCAAACACGACACGTTTCTTCGTGCTTAACGGCAACCCGACGCCGGAGAAAAAGACTTCGATGATACTGGAGCCTGGAGAAGACCGTCCTGGACTGCTTCACGCAATGCTGTCCTGTTTTGCAGGACATGAGATTAACTTGAGCCATATCCAGTCCCGGCCAACACGTGAAGAGCTAGGACAGTACTACTTCTATATAGAGGCAGAAGTAGCTAACGGAAGACTAGACAAAGCAGTTCAATGCCTAAAAACATATGCGGACGTCAACTTACTCGGTAAATACGGTGTGAAAAAAGTATGAGAAAACGGATACAGAACATAAACTTGTCGATAAGAAAAATTTCGGAAAAAGCAGCAAAACAAGACAGAATAGTAAGGTTTGATATAGGACAGCCAAGTTTCGACACACCAGAACACGTCAAAAACGCTGCTAAAAAAGGTTTAGAGAATAAACAAGGATACTCTCCGATGCTAGGTCTTCCAAAGCTCCGTAAAGCAATAATTGAAGAAGAAAACAGTAAAAACGGTTTTGGAGAGGAAGGAAAACTGCTGGAAAAAGAACATGTAATGGTTACAACCGGAGGAATGGGAGCTCTATACAGTATTTTTGCAGCAAGACTAGGATCTGAGGATAAAGCAGTTTTCAACGATCCTTGCTGGGGTCCTTACAAGATGATAAGCGAAGTAAACGGAAACCAGTGGAGCCAAGTAAAGTACTGGGATGAAGACAGAAAACTTACGGAACAAGCCAAAGAAGAGATCGCTGAAGCCGAACTCGTTGTAGTAAACACGCCAGGAAACCCTACAGGATACACATTAACCAGAGAACAAGCTAAAGAGATAGGAGAGCTAGCCGATCAGAACAACACCTTCTTAGTCTCGGATGAGGTCTACCACCGTCTAACTTATGGAAGAGAACATTACTCTCCGGCAGAGTTCTCATGCGACTCCGCGATTATAGGATCTGCGTCCAAAAACCATGCGATGACAGGATGGAGAATAGGCTGGATAGTAGATAAAACAGAAAATATTGAACAGTACGCTAAAGTATCAAGAGCTTCCACAGCATGCCCTCCAAGAATATCTCAGTATGCCGCAATAGAAGCCTTAGAAAACGATTCTCATGTAGAAAAGATGAGAAAAACCTATGAGAAGAGACGAGATCTACTTGTAGAAAGAATGGAACAGCTTAACTGGGATTTTGTGGCTCCGGAAGGCGCAATATACGCTTTCCCGGAGATAGGTGAAGACTCCTGGGAGTTCTGTATGAGGATGATAGATGAAGGTGTGGCAATGGTTCCCGGAGAGCCAATGGGTCCTGAAAGCAGCCAGAACGTTAGAATCTGCTTCGGATCAACCACAACAGAAGAGATAAACAAAGCGTTCGATATAATCGAGGAAAACATATGATAGATCAGAAAATCGCTATAGTCGGAGGAACAGGAAAGTTCGGCCAGCATCTAGGGAAAAAGCTTGGAGAAAACAACGAGATAAGAATCTCGGGCAGAAACAGTTCAGAAGCCGAAAAAATAGCGGAAAAATACGACTGGAGCCACGGCACAAACCAGGAGATAGTTGAAGATGCCGACATAGTGATTGTGGCGGTCCCGATATCTGTGACTGTAGATGTGATAAAAGAGATAGGACCTAAAGTACCGGACAACGCACTTTTCTGCGATATTACAAGTGTCAAACAAGAACCTGTTGAGGAAATGAAGAAGTACTCGGATCAAGTTCTAGGCATGCATCCTATGTACGCTCCAAGCAACTCTATAAAAGGACAGAAAGTGGTTTTATGCCCGGAAAAAGGCAAGAAATGGACGGAAATGGAGGAGTTCTGGATAGAGAACGGTGCTGAAACACATATCACTGATCCGGAGACTCATGACAAAGCAATGTCGTTAGTACAAGGCTTAATGCATTTCTCAGAGTTAGTGGTTGCTGACGTGATTAGAAAGTCTGATTTATCTGGTGAAGATATGGAAGAGTTTTCCTCACCAGTCTATCAGCTTATAACAGATTTGACTGCTAGAATGCTTAACCAGAAGCCAGGACTTTACGGCTCTATACAGGAGGAGAACCCTGAAAACGAAGATGTAAGAGAAAGATTCTTAGAGTCTGCTGAAGACTTAAAAACGTTAATAGAAAGCGGTGAAGGTTTTGAGGAGAAGTTTACGGAGCTTGGAGAAGAGTTTGATCTTGAAGGTTCTCAGAACCGTACTGATATGGTTATAGAGTATCTTTCTGAGGAAGTACGTTGAACTTTACCAGTCGTCTTTTGTTGGGCAGTCAGGATCGATACACATGTTGTAGTTCTTTCCTTTCTTTCTGTTGACCCAGATCTTAGGTGTTCCACACTCTTCACAGACTTCGTTCGTGGCTTTGATATCTCCGTTTCTCGGTAAGGGGAAGCTGTTTTCACAGTCAGGATAGTTCGAACAGCCTACGAAACGTCCTTGTTTAGTTTTGATGATTCTTAGTGTACCGTCTTCTCTATCTTCCTCCTCACATTCTTGGCATGCGCCGAGCTGTCTTCTTCTTTCTCTATCGGCGTCAATTGTTTCTACAAGCTCTTTACCGATCTCTAGCTCTTGTTCTTTGAACTTTCCTAGGATGTCGCCTAAATGTTTTTCTGCTTCCTCAAGCACTTCTTCTCTCGTGTCTTTCTCTTCTTGGATTGAGTCCATCTTCTCTTCGAACTCTCTTGTAAGCTCTTCGGAAACGATTTCGCCACAGTGGTCTTCCAGTGTGGATACAATTGTCAGGCCAAGAGGAGTAACTTCTATAGGCTCTTCTTCAATATAGTTACGGCTGTATAAACGGTCTATTGTGCTGGCTCTTGTTGCTTTAGTTCCTAAGTCTTTCTTCTCTAGTTTGTTTACTATTCCTGACTGACTGTAACGGTTCGGTGGCTGTGTCTCTTTCTCAACGATTTCAAACTCTTCAATATCTAGGGTTTGTCCTTCCTCCATGTCTGGTAGATCTGCTTCATCTACTCTTACGTAAGGTTCGTAGAGGTCGTACCAGTTGCGTTCCTTAGTGATTTTTGATTTGGCTTTGAAGTCGTGTCCGTTAACTTCTAGTGTGAATGTCAGGCTCTGTCTTTTTGCAGCGTCTCCGAATACTGCGAAAAATCTTTTGACAATAAGGTCGTATACTTTACGTTCCTGTTTTGACAGGTTGGAGGGATGTTCTCCTGTAGGATAGATTGCTGGGTGTGCGTCATCTTTCTTTTTTCCTTGTCGTGGAGAAAGCTTGTTTTTATCTAATACTTTTTTTGCGATATCTTGGTACTCTTTTTGACCTTTCAACTTGTTTAGAAGGCGTTTGTAGCCTAGTTTAGCGGGTAGTTTCTGGCTTTCTGTTCTCGGGTATGAGATTAAACCGTTTTCGTAGAGTGTCTGTGCTATCTGCTGTGTTTTTTTAGGTGAGATTCTGAACTGGCTGCTTGCTTCGCTCTGTAGGCCTGTAAGGTTGAAAGGTATTGGAACGTTGTGTTTGTAGTTGTTGACTTTTACATTGGTTACAACGGTTTCTTTAGCATCTTTTACTTCTTTGAATACTTTTTCGGCGGTATCTTCGTCCCAGATACGGTCTTCGTCATCTTCCCACTGTGCGTCGAACTCTGAGTGTTTTAGGTATATTTCCCAGTACGGGTCTGGTTCGAAGGCCTGTATCTCACGTTCTCTGTCTGCCAGTATCTTCAGTGCTGGTCCTTGCACTCGGCCTGTTGAAAGTGTTTTGTAACGGTCTGCCTTTCTTACTGCCTTCATCAAGGCTCTTGAAACGTTTATACCGTAGTAGTAGTCGAGTACATGTCTTGTGATTCCTGCTTCTGTCATTCCTCTGTCGAAGTCTTCTAAGTCGTCGAAAGCGTTTTGCAGGTCTCCCTGTGTAAGTGTTGAGAACTTCATACGTCGGATATCATCTTCATCAGCATCTGTAATATGTTTGATGACGTTATACCCAATCACAGAGTTGTGGGATATTATTCCGTTCCCGTGCATAAAGTTTCTCGAACTTGTTTGGAAATCGTAAAAATAATCTTTCTCTGAGTTTTTTTCCTGTATCTTCTTTACTTTCAAAAATGTTGCATCGCCGTCAGGATATTTTTCCATTTCTTCTTCCCATTCTAAGACATGGGTTCTTGATATAGTTTCTGCTGCGTTTAGCTGTCCTTTTTTCTCGGTTTTGACCTTCTGTCGGCGTGCAAGACAAGTAGGCAGCCCTCCGAGATTGTAACGAGTGTTCTTGGATACTTCTTCAACCTTCTGCTGTATTTCGTCTGAGAAGTTGAGTTTTGAGGAAATTCGTGCCAGATCTTGACTTCTGCCAATAGTTAAGTTAGTCATTTCTCTATCAGAGTGATTCCAGCTTTGGAAGGAGGGGTTTACAGTATAACTCTGGAGTAGGTAGAAGAAGTCCTCAAGAAGTTTAGAGCTTTTACTGCCTGCTGAAGCTATAGCTCTATCGTCTTTTCTGTCTATGAAAATCGATCCATCCCCATCCCAGTAGCCTGAGATCAGTCCTTTTTTGAACGCTTCTGGTGTTGAGAGTATCCAAGTTGGAAGTTTCTTTTCTCCGGAAGCCTCTCCAACATCAAGGTTTTTGAGCAGCATCCGAAGTATTCGGGATTTTGTACCTACTTCGAAACACTCTGAATCGCCGTAAGAGCCCTTTACATTTCTCTTCCTGATTCTTCCTTCTGTTCCTATAAAGTTTAGAAATTCTCTAACCTCTTTTACAAGTTCGTCTTCTTCAGGTCCAAAGTATAGTCCTATGAATCCGCCAGAGTCTATACATCCTTCAGCGAGATACAATCCAATAAATCTGCCTAGTTTTCTGTCAAGCTTCAATTTTGCTGGCAGTCTTGTTGAGCCTTTGTAGCTTGATACTGTAAGGTCTGATCTTTCAACACCCAAATTGTCTTCTAGTTCTAAGAAAATATTTTTAGGCATTCTGTCGTGGTATCTGTAATTTACACATTGTTTTCTGGTCTTCTCAACGTGCTTGCACATCTCCGCAGGCATTATTTTCATTTCTTCTTTGAATCCGTGTACGTATATCTCATCGAGTTCATCTATTAAATCGAGTTCTTCTTTAGTGCTGTTGTGAGGTGTACTTTTGGTGTTGAGTACTTGGTCTCCGACTTCCAAATCTTCAGCATGTTTGCTCTCTAGTCCCTTATCCGTAGCTACTAGCATAGGATGGTTCTTGCTTACTTTGACTTTTCTGCCGTTAAATGTTGTAATTTCTAAGTACTTTTTGTCGGAAGGTCGGCGCATAACTTTCTCAATGCTACAGAATTCGGTATTCCAGTCATTCATACCGACTATTTCTAAGTCTTCACATTCTACGTACTCGAATTCTTCGTCCTTTTTAACTTCTTGATGTTGAAGGATACTGTCTATAAGTTCGCCGGCTCTAACAATACTAATTTCATTATCTTGTTTTACAACAACATTTTCCTCGTATTGTAAACATCCTTCTAGATCGAAGTCGCAAGCGTTGACGTAGTTGTCTGCTTTCTCTAACTGGTCTCTAAGGTTGTTGTAGTACTTTTTCATGTAGTCGGCGCTGTCCGATGTTTCGAAGGTTGGTTTCCATTCTACGTCGAATACGGGATAGTCCCAGCCTTCTTCTATCTGATCTAGATTGAAGATATGGCCTACTGCTGGAGCTATGATTAGTTTTCCTTTGTCTGTGTCTATGACGTAGTTTTTTACTCCTCGGTTCTCGTCTATGGAGTAGTCTCCTAGTGCTTGCGCTATTCTTGAAGCGACTTTTGGTTTCTCTCCAACAAGTACTGTTGTAGGCATTTGTGTTATTTAGGGGCGGTAAAGTTTAAAGAACCGGTTTATTGAAATGATCAGTAATGGTGTCGGTATAACACAACTGTTTTGTATCAACAAAGGATAAAAGATTATGTCACGGAAAAGTAACAATATGCTGCAGGGCAGAGAAATGTCGGAAATAGAAGATATGGATATCCGTATAAGCCAAGACAGCATAGACACTATAGAAACAGAGGTCGGAAAAGTAGGAGACAGACTCAGAACCGAACTATCACCTCACATAGACTCCAAAGACATTGAAATAGAAGGCAACCAAAGCAGAGATCTTTTCCAGATATATGAAGTAATATACGGAGACCAATTATTCGACAGCATCTTCGATAGAGAACAAGAAAAAAGAAAGATGCGGAGCACAGTAGGCGGAAGAGAAGAAAACCGGAAAAACAACAAAGAGAAAAAAAGCAGACTAATCGCCTCAATAATAGAAGACTCCTGGACAGAAGTAAGAAACAGCTTTGAAGCAGAAGCCGACATAAAATGGGAAGGAAAAGCCGGAACAGAAACGTTCAACGCATACCCTAGAGGAGACTTCCAGTTCGACAGAATACTTTCCAAGCCCTCGATATTTATACTAGAAAGCCAGGAATCCAACAGAAAACTGGCTATGAGAAAATGGCGGCCTCTACAAAAAAAAGAAAGAACAAGACTAGCAGGACAACAGCCAAGCTTCAAACCAACACAGCACGATGACAACTTCTTCAAAGCAGTTGGCACAGAAGAACAGTCTCTAGACATGTTCACGGAATCAAACGTCCTGCTGAATGAAAGAGAGCTACAAACCGCTTTGAACCGTGAAGAAGGAGTCTACGATAACTTCAAAGACGAAGAGTATTTTACCCCTGTAACACCTAACAGAATAGCTATATCAGACAGTTACAAGGACGAAACAGTTTATGCACTACGTCCGTGGATGATAAACGAGTTTGATGGAGGACCTGACGTCTCCTCTGACGCAGAACGTTTCGGAGAATATTACGCAAACATGGCTAACCTAGGACTAGTAAATTTCTTCGATAGAAAAGACGAGTTCTACAGCGATACATGGCCGGAAGCCGCAGGAAACTACACGGTCTTTGTGGACAACGAGTTCATGCTATATGTTGACAGCGATATGCATCATAGAGGCGGCGAAGACTACATAGATATGGTTGACAACCTGGAATCAATTCTTGAAGAACACGGCTATAATGAAGAAGTAGCCTATAACTTTGTTCAGAACTTCTCGGAAAGCTTCAACAGCTCAGTAGATAGAACTCCTGATATAGAACTTTTAGACTATGTTCCTGAAGGTTTTGATACTGATCTCTACTCTGAGGACAAGAAGATTTCTACCAGAGTATAAAAGAAAAGAGAAGTAGAAGTAGTTGAAGGCGCTATTACTCTATTACAGGGTTTCTCCAGGAGCCTCCTGCTATAATTGATGCGGCCACAATTAGTGCTGCTGAAAGCACTACAAAGTCTCCATCTACAGCTACGTTCGCTAAGTCTGCACCGGTTACTACTACAAATACTGTTATGAAGAAGGCTATGATCGCAAGGATTATGCTTGCCGCAAAGCCTATAACTGCGTCTACTAGGTCTCTGACCCTAAAGTCGTCGTTTGCCATTTCCAATACACCTATGGCACTATTCTGCAGCCCTATTAATTAATTTCTAGGTATTCCTGTCCGCCCATGTACTGTTGTAATGCCTTTGGAATCCGGATTCCTTTCTCGGTCTGATTATTCTCAATTATTGCAGTCATAATTCTAGATGTTGCGCAAGCAGTAGCATTTAGTGTATGTGCCACATAGTTCTCTTCTTTTCCTCTTATACGGACATTAACCTTTCTAGCCTGATAGTCTGTGCAGTTACTGCATGATACAACTTCTCCGTACTCTCCAAGAGGAGGTCTCCAAACTTCTATGTCATACTTTTTAGCTGCTGTATCGCCCATATCGCCTGTACAGACGTTTACAACGCGGTAAGGTAGCTCGAGCTTCCTCATTACTTCTTCAGCGTTATCTAATAACTCTTCATGAAGCTCCCAGGAGCCCTCAGGTTTGCTGAATATAAATTGCTCTACTTTCTCGAACTGATGTACTCTCCAAATTCCTCGAGTTTGTTGACCGTGTTTGCCTGCTTCTTCTCTGAAATTTGTTGAGAAGCCAGCATACTTTTTGGGAAACTCTTCAGTTAGTAGGATCTCGTCCATGTGCAGGGTAGCCAGGGTCTGCTCTGAGGTTGCTATCAGGTACTTGTCCTCGTCTTCTATCTTGTACAGTTTTTCTTCAAAGTCTTCAATTTCTGCTGCTGCGGCAATAGGCTTGTACTTCAGCATATAAGGTGTCTGCATAGGCGTATAACCCTTATCACGAAGCAGATCCATTGAAAATCTTATCAATGCTTGATTCAAGTAGAATAAATCTCCTTCTAGATAGTAAGCTCTTTCTCCGGCTAGCTCAGTAGCTTTTTCTTGATGGATAAGATTGTTTTCCTCGATAATATCTGCTGCAAGTTCGGAGTCTTCCAGCTTACCTGTTTCAGGCGCCCAAGTTTTGACTTCTACATTGTCATCTTCATCCTCTCCTTGAGGTACCGAGTCGTGGAGTATGTTTCCGATTGTGTATCTTAGGTCGTCTCTTTCTTCTTTGAGGTTATCAACTTCTTCTTCTAACTTACTTATTTTTTCTTTGACCTCGGACATTTTCCGAATTTCTTCTTCAGCAGATTCTCCGTTTTTCTTAAGTTCGGCTATTTCATCTCCAACAGTGTTTCTTTTAGCTCTGAGGTCTTCAAGCTTCTGGAGTTTTTCACGCCATTCTTCGTCTAGTTCTATTACTTTATCGACTTTCGAGGTATCCTCTCCTCTATATTTTTCAGACTGTTTAATCTCCTCAGGATTCTCTCGGAAAAGGTTGATGTCAAGCATAGAAATCAGTTGGATAGAAATTTTTATCTAAAACAGGTTTTAAGCTAGTTGCAAAGTCTTCGGCCGGAAAAATATCCACCTTTCATTGTGTAAAAATTATGATCTTTTCAGAGTTAAATAGATTTTTACTTTGGTCTGTGCTGGTTAGAGGAGGATAGGATTTACCCCTTCTAGATTTGTAGAATATCATGGCTTTGCCATATTTGTTCTTTTTTTAATTTTTAGACTAGTTTAATCGTAAATAACGTTATGGAGAGCTGTTAGAATCTTTTTAAGAGATAAATTGGTTTTGAGTCTAGTTAAGAGAGTCTTAAACGTTATGACTTATATTTCAGTTTTGGAAAAATAGTTCTTATGCAAGAAAAAGTTGTGTTCATTACGGGTGGTTCAACAGGTATAGGAAAATCTACTGCAGAAAAGTTCTCCGAGAGAGGATCGACTGTAGTCATAGGAGATGTAAACGTTGAGGAAGGTCAAAAGACTGCTGACGAGCTTGGAGTAGAGTTTCGTGAGTGCGATGTCTCGGATTGGGAAAGCACGAAGTTCGTTGTTGAAAGTATCGTAGAGGATCATGGACGTCTGGATGTTGTTATAAACAATGCGGGTATAGGATCCACAGATACTATAGAAGAAATGAGTATTGAAGAATGGCGGAAAATCATGGCGGTTGATCTTGACGGCGTTATGTACGGTACAAAAGCTGCAGTACCACATCTGAAAGAGACCGAGGGCTGTGTGATAAATACTGCTTCTATATATGGTCTTGTAGGTGATGTAGGAGCAACGGCGTATAATGCTGCTAAAGGAGGTGTTGTGAACTTTACTCGCTCAGTTGCTAATGATCTAGCTGGGCATAATGTAAGGGTTAACTCTATATGCCCTGGTTTCGTTGATACTCCACTTATACAGGAGGCAATGGCTGATGAGGATTTTAAGAACCATATTCTTGGTGAAACACCGTTAGGTCGTGTAGCAGAGCCTGAAGAGGTTGCGGAGGTAATGGTTTTCCTTGCGTCTGATAGAGCCTCTTATATGACAGGAGCTAATATACCGGTTGATGGTGGTTGGACCAGCCATTAATTCGGTTTTTTCCTTCTCTTATTTTCTTTCAATTTTCAGTTTTTTTTGGCTTGGCGTTGAATCTTTCTATTTTGAGAGGTTTTGCATAAAAACAGTAAGTGTTTAAAAGTTCAACATAATTACACTAACTATGATGAATATAACAGTTTACTCAACACCGTCATGCCCATACTGTGTTAAAATCAAAGAATGGCTAAACTCTGAGGACTTAGACTATACAGAACACAACGTTGCTGAAGACCAAGAGAAAGCTATGGAGATGATAAAGAAGACAGGACAGAGAGGAGTTCCGCAGACAATTGTGGAGAAAGATGGTGAAGAGAGTGTAGTGGTAGGTTTCCAGCCTCAGAAGATAAAGGAGCTGGTAGGATGAGCTCAGAGCTTTTCGTGAGACGCCTAGCAGGCACGGTAGTAACTCTTGGATTTCTGGGAGGCTGGTTCGTCCATGAATTGATTTATCTGATAACTCTTTTCGCAGGACTAAATCTTTTGCAGAGCTCTTTCACAGGTTTCTGTCCTCCTGAAAAATTATATGAGAGGTTTAAGGGGTAGGAGTTAAAGGTTTCACTCTCTCAAATAACTTTTATGGAATGTCCTCAAGAAATGCAGGAGCTTATGAAGGTACTCTATAACCTTTCAGGTTCGGAGACCGAGATACTATATCTTCTGTGTGAGAGCGAGGCACGTGTCTCAAAGATTGCTGAGGAACTGGGAAAAGACCGTTCTACTGTTCAGCGGTATCTGTCAAAGCTCCAGTCTTCAGGACTTGTAAAACGTGAAGCTCGAGTTGAGGATGGTAAGAAAGGCCGTTACTTTGTTTACAGAGTTCCTGATAAAGAAGATATGAAGGAAAAAATAGAGCAAAGAATGGATGAGTGGCGTGAAGAAAAATTTGAGGTTCTTGAAGAGGTCTAAGAGAGCGCTGTTTTTGCAGATTCAAACACTCTGTTGAAGTCAAGAATGTTTTTCTCTTCGTTGAATATTTCTTTGTTATCTGCTGTTATTTCTAGTTTACAGTTTCCGCACTCGGTTTTTTCCACATCTTCAAGCTTTGATAGTTCTTTTTCCAGTTTTTCTACAACGAGTTCGTCTCCGCATACTCCGCAGTACTTTATCTCGATCATTTTTTTCTCCTCCTTATTATTTTACTATAACAATAGTTGTGTATAAAAGTGTAACTATAACACACAAATAATGTTATGTTCCATATCGACCAAAAATTAGGTAAACTAGGAAAATACTCTGCTAAAAATCCGTGGAAAACTATACTCGCAACAGTACTAATACTTTCTGTAGCCGGATTTGGCGCCTCCCAAGTACAGATGAATATGGGTATGGAGCTGTACATCGATGAAGATTCTCAGACTATGGAAGACTGGAATGAGATACAAGAAGACTTTAACAAAGGAAATGTCGTCTTCCTGATGTTTGAAACTGATGAAAGCTACGACATATATGATCCTGCTGCCATGCAAACCATTGAGTCGGTCTATCAAGACCTCTATGAAGAGGTTGAAAGTGCCGGACTAGTAACCAGCATGGCACATCCTGTGAAAGCAGGTCCTGGAGGAGGAGAGATACCTGAAACCAGTGAGGATGTAGAGCACTCAATAAAAACCACTCAACAGGCGCATCCTATGAATGAAAAAGTAATAAGCAACCTACATCCAGATATCGGAGAAGAAGAGAACACAGCAATCATAATGGTTCAGTACGGTGACGTAAACGTTACCGAAGAAGACGAACTTTTCGGCTTCCTACCTGTCTCAGAAGAAAGCATAGTTGAACAGCAAGTAGAAACAGTTATTGAAGAAAACGAAATCCCTGAAGAAATGGATGTAACAGTTACAGGAGATCCTGTCTTCGAAGAAGCAGCATTTGGTATGATGCTTCCTGAGATGATTAAACTTTTCTCTGCCGCATTTTTGATCATACTTGGAACAGTATTCTTAGTTATGAGAGGAAAACTAGAATCTAGGAGAAATATTGCATTACCTCTCGTATCATCGGTTGCTAGCCTTTTAGTTATGATGGGCGCGATGGGATTCTTAGGATTCAACTTCAACGCTATTATGTTAGGAGTTCTCCCAATTGCACTAGGACTAAGTATAGATTACGGTTTACAGATACAGACGCGTTATACGGAAGAGAGAGGTAACGGCAAAACACCTGTTGAAGCCGGAGAAACAGCGGCTAAGTACACAGGAAGAGCCTTAGCAATCGCCATGACTACTACAGCAATAGGTCTGGGAGCATTGTTGATATCCTCTGTACCTCCAACAAGACAATTTGGAGCCACTTCTATCTCTGCTATTGCGGCAGCAATGTTTCTCTCAGTTACTTTCTTAGTGGCTCTTCTTGTTATTTTTGATAACAAAAACTATTCTAGGAAAGAGAAAGAGTTTGAGGCCTATTTCAGCGGTTTCACAGATAAAGTGATTCAAAACAGAGGAAAGCTTATTGGTGTTGGAGTCATAATGCTTTTCCTTGGTGCTTTAGCGGCTCCGCAAGTTGACACAACGGAGGACATGCTGGATTACTGGCCTCAAATTCAGGAGCGTCACGACATAACGGCTATGGAGGAGAGGGTAGCAGCACCTAACATCATATATGCCGTAGTTGAGGAAGAAGGCATCTACAATCCTGAAAGCTTTGTTGAGATAGGAGAGTTTCAGAATAAGACTGAGGAACATGAAGAGATCATAACAGTTGTCAGCCCTATAAGGGCTACAGAGTCAACTAATAGTGACTGGCTGCCTGAGACTCAGGAAGAGCTTGATGAACAGATGGATATACGTGCTGGAGTTGACAGACCGCCTACAGCAGGACAACATCCGTACAACCACTCTGACAGAGTAGTGATTCAGATTTATGTTGAAGATATCTCTGGTGAAACGGAGAGAGATGTAATTGATCATGTTGAGAGTACTGCAGAAGTGATGGACAAAGATACACGCGTGACCGGTAAGATGGTTGTGAACCGGAATGTTATTGAGAACGTTACTTCGGGATTAGCGCCTATGACAGCTTTAAGCTTTGCTCTAGGGTTTTTATTCTTGGCTATAGCTTTGAGATCTTTCAAGGACTCTGCAATCCTTATAGGGTCTGTTGCTGTGTCTTCGGTACTGCTTCTAACCGGAGCAATGTACGTATTTAACGTGCCATGGAATCCTTTGACAGTTACAGTTGCAGCAATTATACTCGGGATAGGGATTGATTATGGAGTACATGTTAATGAGAGATACAAAGAGGAGCTTGAAAACGGGAAAAATAGTGTGGAAGCTATGAAAAAAGCTGTGGCTCATAAATCTCGTCCAATACTGGGTTCAGGACTTACAACACTATTAGGGTTTGGAGTCTTAGTGTTATCGGATTTCCCAGTACTTGTGAACTTTGGTTATGCGGTCTTATTTGCGATGGCGTTCGCACTAGCGGCAACATTTGTTTTGCTCCCTGCAACAGTATTGGCGGTTGATAAGTTCAGGGACTAAAAAAACCATTTCTTCATTCCCCTCTTTTTTCTTTAGAAATGCTGATAGAACGTGTTCAGAAATAAGAAAAAGAAGAAAATTATTTAATCAGATTAGATGTAATCTGGTTTCTCGTGCCCTATCTCTTCTAGAGGCTTAAGAAGCTCTGGCTCTTCCTTAAACCTTTCTCTTACAGGCTCAAGTTTTTCGGCTATATGATTAGCGACGCTGTTCTTAAGATCTTGCGGATGTAGTTCTCCTGATTCAAACGCTTGCTCAAGCTCATCTAGTGTTTCATACTTCGCGTTTCCTCCGTACTCTTCAGGTCTTTCAACTAAGAGCTCTTCATCGTCACCAAAGATATGGAAACGTGCAACCTGTATAATAGGGTTTTCCTCAACTTCTCCTTGAGGACAGTAAGCACCGTTAATACGGTCTTTGATTGTTTCTTTGGAGGCGTGTAGAGGGAACATTGTCTTAGGTTTAGAGGAACTCATCTTATCGGTTCCTTGAAGAGAAACAACTAAAGGATGATGAAGGCAAGTAGGTTTCCTGTAACCTATGTCTGGAAGAACTTCTCTTGCCAGCATATGGATTTTTCTCTGCTCTATACCTCCAATAGCAACATCTACATCTAGATACTCGATGTCCAGTGCTTGCATTAACGGGTAGACTATCTGTGAAACGCTTTGGCTATCGCGGTCGCCTCTTGCAACTTCCTGCATACTTCTAGTTCCACGGTTAATCGTTGTATTCAAGCTTATTTCAAGTATGTCGTGGAAGTAATCGGTGTCCTCTTGGAACTCTCTTCCTCGGATGTACTCAGCCTCTAGTCCACAGGCTTCGAAAGTTGCTTGCCAGTACTCGGTCATAGCCTGTATCCAGTCTTCTTCACCTTTCTTGTTGAGGTAGGTATGCAGATCTGCGAATAAAATCTTGACGTTGAAACCGGCTTTCTGCATGTCCAGTGTTTTTCTGATGCTTAGCCAGTGGCCGAGATGTAAAGGTCCTGAAGTCTCATATCCTACATAAGTGGTTGGAGAGTCTTTTTCTAGTATTTCATCTAGTTCTTCTTCTGTAACGATTTCAGTTGTATTTCTCAGGACCAGTTCTTTACGTTTCTCGACGTCCATAACTAGATAGTTTCTGTTTTAACTGTTATAATTCTTCTTGACTGTTTGAGAAACCTATAAAGTTGTAACCTACAGAGTGAGAGTCTTCCTTCCTACCTAGTTCTTCGGCATTAAGGGTTGCTACCGCTGCGCTGGGTTCCTCATAACTGTTAGGATCTACGGTTTCTTCAATAAGCTCGGCGCTACTATCTGTTTCAGGTATTAGTTCGTAGAACTCTTCGTCAAACTTTGCTGCCTCCATAGCGAACATTAGTGTATCATTTCTAGCTCTCTGAAGCGAACGGTAGTCTAAAGATTCGTTGTCCAGTCTTTCGTTGTCTACAGTTTCCTGTTCTGAATGAAGATCTAGCCAGTCGTAGTTTTCTCCTGTTTCAGGAAGGTTTCCGTGACGTCTTGCAATACGGTATAACTGTTCTTCACGGTTTTCAAACATTTGAGGCTCTACAGAATCTAAAACTTCGTTCGCCTCCTCTAAAAGACTTTCTAACTCATCTAAATCATCTTTATAGCTTTTACTGTCTTCTATATACATTTCAACTAGGTCAGAATCATCTATAAAACCATAAGATATTTGGAAACGTTTTGAAGTTCGCGAACTACGTTCTCTAAGGTCTTCTGCTAACTGATCTACATATCTCTGAGAGTAGCCTTCCATGGCTAGGAAGAGACATGTTAACTACATAAGTCTGCTGTCTCAGCTTCCGTACACTGTTCCAGCTCTTCCGACGTTATCTTAACACCTACGACTCTGGAGCCGGCAGCCGGTCTAAGATACTCTTTCTCTAGAAGTGTTTCCTGCATATAGACAGGTATACTGAGATCGAAAGGAGATACTCCTCCGACAACGTAACCTGTCTCATCTTTCACCTCTCCGGGTTTAGCCATTCTCACTTCGGAATCAGTTGTTTCTGAAAGCTTTTCTTCATCTACACGTCTATGACCGGGACATAAAACTGCTACAAAACTGTCTCCTGCCTTGAAAACCAGTGTTTTCACTATTTGATCAATCTCAACATCAGAATGCTGTGCAGACTCTTCACAGGTCTCTGATTTGGCATGTATACGGAACTCAGCCTCCAAACCATTATCTTTACAGAACTCTAATACTCTCCTAACATTTCCTAAGTCTTCTTCTATAAAATCTAAGAACTGGTCTAACTCGCTGGAGTTCTGTTCGAAATACTTCATAAAGAGTTGTTTGGGTTGAAAAACTTTTGAAGACAAACCCTTTCCTATGATTGAGATCGATGGATCCAAAGGCGGCGGACAGATACTCCGGACAAGCCTTACATTATCGGCGTTGAGGCAAGAGCCGTTCCGTATAGACAATATTAGAGGTTCGCGACCTAACCCGGGTCTGAAAAATCAGCATTTGGAAGCAGTAAAAACTGTTCAGAGACTTACTGATGCAGAAGTTAAAGGCGCGAATATAGGGTCTGAAAAGCTAGAATTTAAACCTAAAACATTGAAAGAAGAATCTTTCACAGTTAATATAGGTACTGCAGGAAGTATAACACTTCTTTTGGATACAGTGCTTCCCTTAGCTGAAAAACTTGATTTAAGACTTACGGTTAAAGGAGGGACTGACGTAAAATGGTCTCCAACACTATCCTACTTTAAACACGTTAAACTTCCTTTACTCAAGAAAAAAGGTTTGAACGCTGAAATAGATTTGGAAAAAACAGGATACTATCCTAAAGGCGGAGGAGAAGCAACTTTACGGCTTGAGAAATCAGATTTGAACTCTTTCAGTTTAGAGGATAGGGGAGAGCTTCAAAGATTCGAAATATACAGTAAGGCATCTAAAGAACTAGAAGAACAGAGCGTTGCGGATAGACAAGCTGATGAGGTGGCAAGAATAATTAAAAACTCTCATATCTCCGTGCCTGTAAACAAAGATATTTCTTACGCTGAAACAAGCTCTCCAGGCTCAACACTACTTGTTAAAGCAGTCTATGAAAACAGTATAGTAGGATTCGATGTCCTAGGCGAGAAAGGAAAAAGATCGGAGAATGTAGCGAAAGAAGCTGTTCAAAAATTTAAGAAGTTCCATGCTTCAGAAGCTGTGGTAGATGAGTATATGGCAGACCAGATAATAGTATTCTTGCTAGGATCGGAATCCTGTTTAAAGGGCTTGAAGTCTACTAACCATGTTCGAACAAATCTAGAAACGGTTAGACAGTTCGGATACACTATTGATGCTGAAGAGGATGAGAAGCTGATTAATCTCCGATCCAGAGTATAGGCATATCTTCTTCAGACTCCCAGGCCTCACGTCTTATATGGTCGTTGTGGAATCTTCCTTGTAGAGGCTTGTAGTACATGCTTTCGTTCTCTCCACGAGGTGTGGGGACATCGTACCTTATGAACTCTCCGTCCTCCTCGTTGAAAAGTAGGTGTTCGAATATTTCGTTGTACTCTGCATCGAAATGAAGTGTATGAACCCTGTCTTCCTCAAAAGATGATATATGAAGGCTTCTTGTCGGCATTGCCTCTGTATCTCTCATGTAGTTGTATCTTCTTCCACCTAATCCATGTAGTATCTTGTCTTCTATAGAACGGGAATAAGGCATATGCACATGATCGTAGATGAACATGTCGGAGTCTTGAAGGCTTGGAGGTATCTCGTTTAACGTGTTCTGGTTAGTATCTTTATCTACGGAGAAAAGGTTATCTAAAAACTCTGAATCTCTGTAATCAGGAGGTGTAAGATGGTTGTCTCTTCCGTCTTTACGAGGATGGTGTGCTGCCTGTATTTTCAAACCTTCTATCTCGGTTTCGAATCCTTCGTCAAATATCTCGTAGTCTAGTTCAACATCGAAAGGGTCAGGACTGTTTATCTGTGTCATCCATCCTGGTCGCCGGTTTTCACTTGGTTTTTTCTTATCTTCATCACCGGCCACTAGTTTTAACGGTACGTCCTCTTCTATTTGTGTTAGAACGCTGTATACGTCGTCAAATGTTCCTGTATCTCCTAGGATCCAGATTTCATCGATTTCGTAGTGTTCTGTGTAGTTGTTTATCTGTTCTCCTACTTCTTTGCAGTAGTTTTCCCTGTGTTTTTCTTCAAAGGCGTGTATTTCGGAGATGTTTAGAACGTTGTAGTTTTCGGATAGGTCGATATCTTCGGGCTCGTAAAGATTTTCTTGAACAGTCAGAGAAGGCACCCTTTCTGGTTTGCAGGTTTTCTAAGTAGTCTAAAGGGGTGTGGACCGTTCTCAACCCTGTTCATTAAGTTGTAGTAATAAGAAAGAAAATTAAATATGTATGGTATGTTATAGCTCTACTCTATATCGATGTTCCATTCGTCGTCGCTTTCTTCTGTTTCCGCTTCTACTGTTAGAACGCCGTCTTCGTACTTTGCTTTGATTGTCTCTGGATCGATATCTGTCGGCCATGCGACTCTACGGTTGTACTTTCTGCTGCTTCTTTCTTTTCTGAAGTATTTCTCGTTCTCCTCTTTGATCTCTTGTTTGCTTTCTGCTGAGATCTCTACACCGTTTTCATCTGCTTTGAGGCTGATGTCTTCTTTCTGTACTCCTGGTAGGTCGGCTGTTAGAACTAGTTTTCCTTCTTCTTCGATAATGTTGACTGCTACGTTACTTCCTAGCTCAAGCTCTTTACCGTAGCTCTGGAACTGGTTGAACATGCTTTGGAACTGGTCAAAGACGTTGTCGAACCGGTCGTTTCTGTTCATTTTTTTCATTGTGTTTTGATTCACCTTCGTTTTATAGACATGTATAAAAACTTTTATTGGTTTCCTTTCTCCGCAACCTTTTTCAGAAACTTGATCTGTTTATGTATCTCTTGTATTAGGTCTTCTGCCGACTCCTGTTTCGAAGTCAGTGTCTCGCCATCGTTCTCCTCTTCTATCTTATGAAGCTCTTTCTCAGTATCATCGACACGGTGCTCGATATCTTCTAGGAGTTTTTCGGGATCCATAAAAACAGTTTTAGAACTCGACCATTATCATACTTGCTATAACACATAAGATATTAATTTGTAAGAGTTGAATCAGTAAAATGATGTCGACAAACTCTATAAATCCCAGTTCAGTTTATGAAGCAAACTCAATGGATACTAAGGACTCAACATTAAATCACAGGTTCTATTCAAATTTCGAATCTGAAGAAGTAGATGCAATACTATTAGATTACAATCCTATCATCCACGGAATAAACAGGACAGAATGGTGCGTTGATACACCGTTGGCAGAGACTGTAGAAGAAGAATTAAGCTCAGTAATGAAAGAAGAGTTCGAAGATAACTGGGACAACGAACTAGAGATCTACTCCGACCAAGAAAACCTAACTGACGTATACGACATGGTTGACGCTGCAAAAGAGAACGACATCCCTGTATATACACCGGACAACATGTTCGGAAAAGTTTTGAGAGTATTAGACAGTCCAAAATACCCTGATAAAAGAGCTGCACAAGAAACAATCCAAAGCTCGGTTTTCAACTATTTAGCCTCAAATACGAGAGCTGTAAGATTTACAGAAAACTTCAGAGATGTTCTAAACGGTGTTTACAACGGCAAACATCCGGAGAAACGTAGACCTGACGAAGACAGAACACTGTCCAAACTAGCCAGAGATAAAAACGCGGTAGTGGCAACATACGATACTGACTTTGTCGACAGCTTTGCATTAGCCGAAGGCTTTACACCTAAACAGCTCGCATATATGGTCAGAGATCAGAATGAAGAGAGCCACCAAGGTTAGAAAGAAGGCAGAAGAGATAATAGAGAAAGGCGAAAAGCCGTCAGCCACACGTATAAGCCAGGAACTAGAGTTCGGGACGCCGGATGTACACCGGTGTCTCAACTACTTAGAGAAAAACAAGGAGATTGAAACATACCGTAGAAAGGTTCTAGGAAAGGATTACAGGATGGTCGGCGTTAAAAGAAACTAGGATATATCGGTACCGATATAAAAGAAAGTTGTTCTAAACAGTAACTGTGAAGGGAAATCTCAAACTATTAGCCCTAAAATACCTGAAAAACCAAGGAGAACTCTCAGGAACAGAAATAATAGAAAAAGTAGAAAAAGGAACAGGCTGGACTCCTTCGCCAGGAACGCTCTACCCTTTACTCGACAAACTAGACAAAGAAGGGCTTCTAGAATCCGAGAAAAAAGGTAGAAGCAGAAAGTTCAGTATAACAGATAAAGGTGAAGAAAAGTTTACGGAGTTCCAAGAAGAACAAGAAAAGTACTGGGGACAGGTAATTCAGAGCCTTAGAAACTACAAAGAGATGTTCGACGAAGAAGAGCTCGAAGACTTCATCTACCAGCTAGAACAAGCCAAACAAGGAAACTACGAGATACCGTATCCAAAGATGCTGTGCTACCGAATAATAGATAGTATAAAAGACTATGAAGAGAAAAGTCCGGAAGAACAGCAGAAAATCAATGAAACCCTTGAAAACACTTTAGAAACGGTAGAAGACCTGAAATGACTGAGATAAAACTTGAAAAAGTGTTCAAAGAGTATGAAATGGGCGAGACATTAGTACAAGCCCTTAGAGGAGTAGATCTTACAATAGAAGAAGGAGACTTCGCAGCAATAATGGGTCCCAGCGGCTCAGGAAAATCAACTCTCATGAACATGGTAGGGGCTTTAGACAAGCCTACAAGAGGAAAAGTACTTTTCGAAGACAAAGATATCTCCAAGTACTCAGAAAACCAGTTAGCAATGCTTAGAGGTAGGGAAGTAGGCTTCGTATTCCAGAAGTTTAATCTGATTCCGACAATGACAGCTCTAGAAAACGTTGCTTTACCGATGCTTTTCCAAGAGAAACCTAAAACTTATAGAGAGAAAAGAGCCGCAGAGCTGCTTGAGGAAGTAGAGCTAGGTGATCGATTAAGCCATTATCCTAACGAACTGTCCGGCGGACAGCAGCAAAGAGTTTCTATAGCAAGAGCGCTTGCAAACGATCCTGAAATAATCTTGGCTGACGAACCTACAGGAAACCTAGACAGTAAAACAGGGGAGAAAGTGATGAACCTTCTAACAAAGCTTAACCAAGAAGAGAAAAAGACGATTATTATGGTTACACACGATCAAAACGATGCAGATTATGCAGATTATACAATAAACATTAAAGACGGTCAAACAACCACAACAAACAATACTAAAGAGGCTAAACAAAAATGAGAAAACACTTAATCTTGATTACAGCAGCAGTTTTCTTCGCAACCTTTACGGCGGCGCAAGGGAGCAGCGTAAATCTTGAAACCGAACTAGTTACAAAAGAACCTACACCCTTACAGGCAGGGGAGTACGCTAATGTCTGGATAGAGATACAGAACACGGGTAGTGCCGAAGCAAGAGATGTTGACTTAGAGTTTAAAGAAAACTATCCGTTCAAAATTGAAGAAGGAGAACGGAAATCCTGGAGCTTTGATAGTTTAGAGAGAGGAGAATCACGTCAAGTCCGTGCACAAGTAAGAGTAGACCAAAAAGCTGTACAAGGAGAGAACAAGCTTAAACTCCGTACAGAAACACGGCAAGGAGTAGGACTGACACATGAAATACCTGTAGAAGTCCGTGTAGACGACACATCACTAATCGTAAACGGTATCGACTTCCCGGAAAGGGTTCCGCCAGGATCAACTCATACAATGGACATAGAGTTAGAAAACCTGGCTAACGGCTACTTCAGAAACATTGACGTTAACGCCAATATAGAGGACGAGGATCTGACTACAATAGGATCTTCACGTGAAAGAGTTTCCCTTATTGATCCTTTATCAACAGAGACAGTCTCTTTCGACATAAACGTTGATGAGGATGCAGATAACGGAGTTTACCGAGTACCACTAGATTTCAGATACCAGAACGAAGTCGGAGATGAGATAGAAGTAACACAGACAACAGGACTAGTAGTAGGCGGACAACCAACACTTGATGTAGGTATAGAGGAGACAGATATCCGTACAGCAGGAGTAAGAGATACAGTCACTTTCAACATTATCAACAAAGGAGATGGACAAGCAAGCTTTGTAGACTTCCATTTAGAAGAATCTGAGGACTATGATGTAATCTCGGAGAACAACGAGTACTTAGGAAGCATGATTTCTGATGACTATCAGACAGCAGAGTTCGAAGTATACGTTGAAGACGGTATAGAGACACTGGAGTTTCCTGTAACTCTAGAGTATCAGAACGAGCAAGGTGAGAGAACCAACCAGACAGTTAACGTTGAAAGAAGACTTTTCACAAGCGATGAACTCGATAGATACGGTTTATCTGATAGAGGAAGTAATATAGCAGTTATAGCAGTCGTACTAGTTTTACTGGGGGGAGGCGTCTACTACTGGAGAAAGAGAAAAGCTAAGGACGAAGCGCTTGAATAAAAAAAGAGAGCTAATTTCTCTCTATTAATTTTCTTTCTCCTACTATAAAACACGATAAAAAGAGGTTGAAAAACGTAAAAGAACGATGTACTCTGAACTAACAAGACTTTCAGTTAGAAACATTAGAAACCAGAGCGCAAGATCCTGGTTAACAGCTATAGGAGTAGTAATAGGTATAATGGCTGTTGTAGCACTGATTTCTTTAGGACAAGCCTTGGAGTACACTGTTGAAAGAGAGTTTGAAGACCTAGGAACAGAAACAATATTCATAACAGAAGGAGAAGGACTACAAGGCTTTTTTGTAGCAGGAGGACTTGACAACCATGACCTAGAAGTTATAAGAAATGCTAGAGGCGTTGACACCGCAGGACCAGGATACTACGGTTCAACTACAGCAACATTTCAGGGACAAAATGAGAGAGTACCGGTTATAGGTATTCCTACTGACGAGTCTCAGACCCGTTTTATGAGCTCTCAGGCAATGGCTGTCGATACAGGCAGAAATCTTAGAGATACCGACCAGAACAATATACTGGTTGGCGGTAACCTAGCAGACGACTACTTCGACTCCTCTGTAAGTCTTAGAAGTCAGATAAGAGCAGGAGGAGCCGATCTAAGGGTAGTAGGTATTATGGAGATGACGGGTGATCCTGAGTTCGATAACGCTATAGTAATGCCTATTGATAGAGCTAGAGATCTGTTTGAAGGCGGTGAGGAAGTAACGAACTATATTGTTGCGTTCCCACAACAAGGTTTAGAGCCTAGGGATGTTGCTGACAACATTGAAGAGGCTATGCGTAGAGATAGAGGACAGGCTCCGGGAGATGAAGACTTCACTGTCTCTACTTCCGACGATCTTCTTGAAACGTTTTCAAACGTTATAGGTTCAGTACAAGCAGTTGTCATCGGTTTAGCCTCAATATCTTTGCTTGTAGGAGGAATCGGGATTATGAACACGATGTACATGTCAGTAACAGAGAGAACACAGGAAATAGGAGTTATGAAAGCGATAGGCGCCCAGAAAAAACAGATAAAAACAATATTTTTACTTGAATCAGGGCTGATAGGGCTTCTAGGAGGTATAGTAGGTATAATACTTGGACTAGGTATAAGCGAGCTAGCAATATATATTATCAACTTTTACGTAGACATAGAGTTTGTATCAACATACTCTATAACACTTATAACAGGAGTACTAACTTTCTCATTCCTTATAGGTATGCTTTCAGGTTACTTACCTGCTAGACAGGCGGCAGAACTTGAACCGGTGGAGGCGTTGAGAGAAGAATGAGCTTAGAACTTTACACACGTCTGTTCAAACTTTCCGCTAGAAATATACGTCGAAGAGGTAAAAGAACCTGGCTAACCGTTATAGGAGTAGTAATAGGTGTAGCAGCTATAATAGCACTGGTTTCGCTTGGTCAAGGACTTGAAGCCTCGATAGTTGAAGAGTTTGAAGACTTAGGAGCCGACAATATATACGTCTCTCCTAGCGGAGGAGATCTTACCGACAGCGATATACAGGTGATAGAGAGAGCACAAGGAGTAGATACCGCAACAGGATCCTATACAAGTACTGCTGAAGCCAGCTTCAGAGGCGACACACAGAACCTTAACATACAAGGTGTTGATCCTCGAAATATAGACGTCTTTATGTCGGGTCAAGGCCTAGAACTAAGTCAGGGTAGAGAGTTAAGACCTAATGATGTAAGAAACGGTGTTATAGGTGCAAGGGTTGTAGACGATACCTTTGAACAGAGTCCGGGTATAAGAAGCCAGATAGATATACAAGATGAGCGTTACACAACTATTGGAATACTTGCGGAGGCAGGCGATCCTCAGTTTGAAAGAACAATCCTTATACCTCTTGATTCAGCTAGAAACTTGTTTGATGCAGATGATAGCTTAACACAGATAACGGTAAGGATTCAGACCGGTTTTGAGCTTGATGAGGTACAGGATAATATTGAGGAGGAGATGAGAAGGGATAGAAACCTTCAGGAAGGAGATGAAGACTTCGACTTAACCACAGCTCAAGACATACTTGACTCACTTACAACAATACTTACGGTTGTACAGGGAATAGTGGTAGGTATAGCTTCAATCGCATTACTTGTAGGCGGGATCGGAATCATGAACACGATGTACATGTCTATAACCGAGAGAACCCGGGAAATAGGTGTTATGAAAGCTATTGGTGCACGTAAAAAACATATTACATCGGTTTTCCTTTTTGAAGCAGGTATAATAGGTACTATAGGAAGTCTTATCGGCTTAGTAATCGGACTGGGTTTAAGCAACGGCTCGATCTATATTATAAACGAGTTCACAGATTTCAGAGCTGTACAGGTCTACAGTCCTGAACTGGTTCTTGGAGCAATCTTCTTCGGTTTCATATTGGGAGTGGTTTCCGGTATACTTCCTTCATGGAAAGCAGCTAACATGGATCCAGCGGAGTCACTTAGATACGAATAAGTTCTAAAGGGATTTCAAACGGTTTATACCGCGTTGTAAACTGTTTTGAGGCCGTTAGTTGTCCATTGTATAACGTAGCAGTGCTTCTTCTAATTCGTTAGGTGGTGCGCCTTTAACACGTTCTACCCGGGCTTTGCTTTCAGGATAGTCTGAGGTATCCCAGTACGTGAAGCTGTAGTTGTAGGTCTGGAGCTGTAGACTATCAAGCTCTGAACCTCCGAGAAGTATATCTACGTCTCCGTAAAGCTCTTCTTCTCCTACCATGTAGAAGCCGATATGGAGGTCTTCGTTGTTGCTCCAGGACTGGTTGGAGGGGTAGAGAGTAGCAAACTCTTTGTCTTTCTCCTCTTCCTCAAGTATATGGAGTGCTTCAGACAGCTCAGTACTACTTGACTCAAGTATCCATGTGGTTAAGGCGGTACTTTCCATAGCATGTAATTGGTTGGAGGTGGTTTAAGAAGAATCTACGTAGTAAAGTAGATAAAAAAAGAGAGTGTTCTAACAGGAGTCTCTTACCTGATCTTACTGCTCTACCATTAACTGGTTGAAGTCGTCCTGACCTACTTCGCTGGTATTGATACGGATCTTCTGCTCTCCGTCAAGTCTTTCCTCGTTTTCGTGGTACTCTGCTAAGAAGTTAGCTGCATCCATTGTGGCCTGGCTGCTGTAACCGGCTACTATCAAAGCGTCCTGGTCTTCCTGAAACGCGTCTTCAACAAGCTTTATTATTGCTTCATCTTGTTCGAACTCGTCGTGGCTTGGAACGTCCCCGTTCTCAGCCAGTTGTTGTGTTAGCTCGTTGACTTGTGGACCTCCTACAAGGATCATATCTTGTTCGATCATTTCTTCGTTGATGTTTCCTGTCGAATAGAGCCCTATATCGTTGTAGTTCTGGTTGGGAACTATGTTCTCATCTTCTAAATCGCTGGAACTGTGTTCTGATGCTGCTTCACTGAGGCTTCCTACAATGTTCACTGCTCCGATGGTATCCATGGTCTTGGCTTCATCTCCTACCACTACTGCGGTTTCTACGTCTCCATCATCGTTTATAAAGTTTTGAGGGAACTCTCCTAAGTCTTGAGCCGCTACGGCTCCACCGGCTATAACTGCTACTACGGTTCCTATAACGCATACCTGGAACAGTGCTCCTGCTTTTTCTACAATTTCTTCTAAGTCGTTCATATCACATCCCACCCATCATAAGACACAGATTTCACGGCCACAATATAAACGATTGTTATACTCGAAAACACGATAAGACGCGGTCACAACAGTTCGATTGATATATACAGTCCGTAGAAACAGTTAGAGAAAAAGAAAAAACAGGTATAGAAACTAATCTATACCTCTCACATCCTCCTTATTAACAATCCTCCGTTTAGCCTTCCGTATATCCCGGCCGTTCTCTACAAAACTCTCCTGTGAAGGCGGTATATAATCCTCATTCTGATAAGGTGTAACAGCCCTAGCACCTGAAGCCTGACGCGCCTCCTCAAAAGAATCATACAGCTGCTTATCAACAGTATCCGGTCTATCCAAATCGTTAGGAGAACGGAAAACCTGTTCTTCCTTACTCTTCTGTTTCTCATCGTCTAAAAGCTTCCAAAGATCTTCATCAAAACGTTCTTTAACAATACAGGTACCGAAAAAACCATTCAAGTACTTGTTGTCCTCAGGCTGTAAAACCTGGTTCTCAACCCAGGTCTCCTTAGCATTAACAGCTCTGAAAAACATGTTCAAACGGTTTATACCGTCTTCGCTCGGAAAACTGTTTACAGGCTCACGGTCAACCTGTTCAGTTAGTTTCTGGTAAGCAAGATCCGACTCGGCAAGAAAAGATACAAACTTTGTAGGAGCACCCGCAACAACATACTCTGCCTCAGCGATATTACTGTAGATACTGCTAGCTCGTTGACCTCTTTCACCTGCCTCCTCAAGCAAGTCAGCAATACTATAGATATGGTCTTCGAGTGAAGGATCAATTAAACCTTTTCTACGGCTCCAGTCCAGCTTCTCATTATATACAAGTAATTCGTCCTCTAACTCTTCAACAGTATCAGCATAACCTGAAACCGCATCAACATAGCTTTCGAACTTCTCATCTATACTGTCCAGCTCATAGTTTAACTTGTCTAGTTCGGTGATCTTCCGGGGGAACCCTTTGTTCATACAACAAGTAGTTAAGTTAAAGAACTGTTAAATCAGTTTTTACGTGTCCATAAACTCTTTCCTGTAAAGATAAACTAAAACCAGTAAAAGAAGGACTTGAGCTGTCTTATCAACAACATCAAGTAAAGGCAGGCCTGAAACAAAACTCTGTAACCCGGGCTGGTTGACAGTGTACCAGTAAACAACTTGACCGAGCACAAAAGGAATACCTAAAAGATAGACAAAACGTCTACCAAGATCTAAAACCACTAGCTTGATACCTAGTAGAAATCCTGTTCCAGCCAATAGAAAGCTTATACCTAGACCTGTCAAACCTATCAAGAACCCTAGATGGAAATGTATAACGGAAGAGATTAGTGCTAAAACTATTCCTATGTAATGCATAGGGTTTAGCTCGCCGATTTCAAGTCTCACAGCTCAAAAATCAGTGTTTAAAATTTATACGGTTTGCCTCCCAAAAAATAAAGAAGAAAAAAAAGATATTTTTTAGCTTACTGTGATAGATCCTTCCATACCTTGAGCTCTATGGCTTCCAACACTACAGAAGAAACTGTAGTCGCCTTCTTCCTCAAACGTATAAGTGAAAGAGTCTGAGTCACCGGAAGCAGAAAGAACTTCTGTACCTTCAACTCTTTCACCGTCACCATCTTCTAGAACTAGGTCGTGCTGACCACCGTCATGGTTGTAGACAAACTCTACGGTCTCACCTTGTTCAACCTCTACTTCTTCAGTATCGTAGCTGTTGTCAGAGAAACCTGTAATCTCAACCTGTCTAACCTCATCTTCTGATTCGGAGGTCTCTTCAGTCTCTTCTTCAGTAGTGTCCGTTTCTTCTTCGGTTTCCTCTACCTGTTCAGACTCTTCTTCTGTATCAGAGTCGTCTTCAGGTACTTCAGAATCTTCATCCGGCTGTTCTTCTATATCGGCTTCGCCGTTCAAACATCCTGCAGCAACCACAGTAAGCGCTAACAAACCAACTAATACGTACTGGCTTTTCATGGTTACAGTAAAGGGTTTGAGACTGCAGTTTTAACAGCTTTTCTGAGTCATGGATGTTACTTGGAAGCTAGTTTTCTCAAAAGAAAGTTAAAGAAGGGGAAAAAGAAGAGTCGGGTTCAAATTGTGTAGTCTTCCGAACCAGAGAGTTCGTAACCTTGGTCCTCAAAAAGTCCTGATTCTTCCTCAGTATATAAGGAATCTTCTAAGTCAATTTCTTCAAGATCGATTTCTTCCAGCGAACTAAAGTTGTAGCCTAGATCAGAGTGGTAAGATTCGGCAATCTCTCCTAGAACATGTTTAACTTTTCTGCCGTCAACTTTTCCGTTGTATCCTGGGTTCTGTTTTAACCGGTTATGTACTTCTTTCTCTATATCCTCTGAAACTTCTTCGACTACCCACTGTGTAGGGACGCAGTCTCCACCACTACGTGTTTCAAGCTCTCTATGTCTCTCCACTTTGTCGCTTCTTCTTGCAATACTGTCGATCACTGGTTTGTATGAACTGTGGAGGTCTTGTGCTAGCTCTCTTCCTTGACCTCTCATGTCGTAAACGCCGTCAAGCTCTACACCGGTTTCGTCTAGTATCTTTTCTACTCTGTGTTTCCCAGGACTGTTTATTTTCGAGGCATAGTTTTCTAAGTCAAACTCCGACAAATCTAAGGTTCTTGTTAATTCTTCCAGTTTTTTGTAAGGATCTTCGGAACTTATCTTTTCTAGATTTTTTTCTCCTACCATTGTGTCAAAACACCTATACTGTTGTTATCAAACAGTAGTTATTAAATAGTTTTTTGTCTGAAAACTAAAAGTCTAAAGAGATACACCGTTCTCAATAATATCTTCCAAACCCTCACTATCCTGGTTGAAAAGAAGGTTCATAACCCTGTTCTGGTTGAGACCTGTACCCTTCTTCTTAGCGGTAGAAGCCGCAACACCGTAGACAACATTATCGTCAAGCGTATCTATCTCCGAACCATCCACAGTATAGAACCGGTAGTCTCCAACACTCATATAGATAAAACGGTTGTCCGTACTCCATTTACTCCATTTATTAACATCACCGGCGTACTCAGAGAACGAATCTACATCTCCTACACCTTCAAGCGAAAGATCCACTAAGGTGTCTTCCATCTTGTTACGGAACTTCATCTCACTAGCACCATCAAGCCTTTGAAGCATCTCCGACATCGAAGCACCCATCCTAAAACTGTATCTACCGCCTTTCTCATCCAGCTCTTTCCGTTTACCAGCTCTATCTACCTCTGAACAAACCTGTTCAAAAAGAGTTAAACGGTTTTCAACTGTCTGATCGGCTTTGAACTCTTCTCCGTTACAGGTATGTACTCTTGTAAGAAAGTCTTTCCTCTCAACAAGCGCCGGCTCTTCCCGGCCATAGACATGTGCTTTGTAAAACGTTTTATCTTCGTTTTCAACTATCTTTTCATAAACTTCCTGGCCATCCCCGTCATAAATTACGGCTCTACCGTTCTCAAGATCTAAAGCAATCTCCTCAACCTCAGATATACTATCTAACTGTATATCCTCAAGATAATCTTCGATACCGTCTAAAGTTTCAGAGATCTGTCCGGGTTCGTATCTACTGCCTCTACGGTTGTTACCTTTTTTCGTGTAAAGAATATCGGGCTGTCCAACCTTTTCTAGACTTAACTCTTCTACATACTTTTCCAAGTCTTCCTCGTCTTCTTCAAGCAGTTTTTCCATCAGCTTTACTACCTAGATTTCGTAGTTCACACTTTCTTCTAAAGCTTTCTTTACTGCGGTGTAAGCTGTTTCAACTCTTTCCGCTGCTTCTTCAGGACTTCCTGTCATATCGACGTCTAGCTCGAACTGTCCAAGTCCTTCACCTCTATAGTTTACTCCTTCACTGAACTCGGCGTATCTTTCAAGACTTTCATCGATCTCATCTACCACGCCTTCAAACAAAGGATTTGTACTGGAACCGTTCGAATGTGTTACCATGATTGATACTTCTTCAGGTGTCTCGTAGTTCATCCAGACTCTTGTAGGCCCTTTCTCCATATTAGAAAAACCTTCACTGCTTACAGCGTTGTACCAGTTTTCTTCACTGATGTTTTCTCCTAATGCTGCGTAACCGTTTTCATCTTCTGCAACAACTATAGGTGTTACAGCTGCTTCATACCCTACAACTTCTTCGTCTTCAAGCTGTTCTACCGCTGAACTGTGAGGATGGTGGTCTAACTCTTCTACCTTTCTCTTTTCTATATCTGTGGTTTTCACGTCGATATAGATCTGTCTTTCGTCTTCATCGTTGATGTAGTCTGCTCCTGCGGAAGACAGGCTGTTAGGTACAGGTGTCTGTATCATTCTGTCTGTTGAACCGATTCTTTTCTGCATTTCTTTTCTGTAATCTGTTCTAGAGCTGAAACTGTTGATGTTGTGGTGGACTCCGCCTCTGTGTTTGAAGCCTTTCTTTTCGAGTAGTTCTTGGGTTTCGACTACTTTTTCAGCCCAGTCGTCTATATCGAACTCTGTTCCGGGTAGTTCGATACGGGTTTTCTCTGTCTTTAACTGGTAGGAATCACTCATGGTTTTTTTATTACCTCACAATAGTTAACTCTTAAACAAGTTTTTTAAATATTCTACATAGTCTAGTCAATTTTTCTAGAGAAAAAAATAAAAGAGAAAATGTAAAGAAATGAGGGAAAAACTTCCCTCGAAAGCATTTCAACCAAGAATGGTTTACTCTGCTGATTCTTCAGTCATTGTCTGAAGATTGACTTGGTCCTGTCCAGCTAGTTCATCCTGGTGATCTGCGTAGTTAGCCAGGTAGTTAGCTGCGGAACGTGTGTCTTCTCCACTGTAACCAGCAACAACTAGAGCGTCGTGGTCAGCGTGGAAAGCACCACTGATGTGTTGAATCAGCTGGTCGCCTTCTTCATACTCATCAGCTTCCCATGTTTCTCCATCATCTGCAAGTTCCTGTGTCAGTGTGTTGA